>SL_3KL_010_SEDDRAFT_10000398_pt1 | contig 35280 bp, 27 predicted proteins | sample SodLakKL_010_SED_2_FD_10381 | JGI IMG/M metagenome (IMG submission 10381) | reverse complement strand
GCTCACCGTTGTTACCCGTTCCGAAACTCCCCCGCGTGTTGCATTAATGGTTGATAATTCAAAGAGTATGCGCCTGGTCGACGGTGCCGGTGACCGTGCCGGAATCCTTGACCGTGTGCTCAATAATGAAGTATTCAACAGTCTGGATAGACAAAACAAACTAACCACTATATCGTTTGCCGGTGATGCCGGTATGCTTGAAACTTTTTCACCCGATAGTTTTCAACTCGACGGTTCTGCAACAAATATCGATGCCGCATTGAAAAAATTACGTGAAGTGCGTGAACGCGAGAATATCAAACTCGGGGTTCTGATCTCCGATGGTAATTATAATGTCGGTCCCCGTCCTGTGTATGAAGCAGAACGTCTCAACATACCGCTGTTTACTGTGGGAATTGGTGATTCACTTGAACAAAAAGATATATTGATTTCACGGGTCATAGCAAATGAGATCGCGTACCTCGATACCGAAGCACCGGTTGATGTTCGGGTGCGCAGTTCAGGATTCGGCGGCGAGCGAGTTGCGGTTACCCTCTCGGACGACGACACAGTCATTGAAGAAAAGACCATTACACTCGAAGACGGTACCGCCGATTACGAGCTATCGTTTTCATTCCAACCCGAAGAAGAAGGCGTGCAGAGATACACGGTAAGTGTACAGGAGATGCCCGGTGAAGTTACCCATGAAAATAACCATCAATCGTTTTATGTTACTGTGCTCGACCGTAAAGTTCAGGTATACCTGCTTGCCGGCGCACCAACGCAGGATCTCACCTTTCTACGGCGAACGCTATATAACGACGAAACAATTGATGTGACTATGTCGGTGTTGGGAGCGGGTGGTGCCGTTATCGGCGGGGAGCCGACCGAGTCCCGCCTGCGTGAAGCAGATCTGATTGTTCTTGTAGGATTTCCGACAGAGGAAACACCATCATCATTAATTAATGATGTTCAAGCAATAATTGAAGACGAAAACAAACCGGTATTGTTTCTCGAAAATATAACAGCCGATGTGCAGCGAATTGATGATTTGCTTCCGGTTGCGATTGAGCAGACTCGTCGAGAGGAACATCAAACATTTGTTAACGTTCCGGAAGCACAAGCGGGGCATTCATTATTCCGCATAGGAGAAGAACGGAAAACCGTCCGGTGGGAAGCATTACCTCCGGTATTCAGGACGATGCATCGCTATGCAGTGCGTCCCGGCTCGGAAACAGTAATGACTCATCGCTTACAAAACACACCGCTCGACGATCCGTTTCTTGTAATACGCTCGGTCGGGGGCAGAAGATCGGCAACCATACTTGGATATGGGATATGGCGCTGGAGAATGATGGGACGCGGAGATGTTGACGGTGTTGCAGTATATGATAATCTGATGTATAATCTCGTGCAATGGTTGACCACCGATGAAGATCAGGATCGTGTACGCATCACCGCATCCAAAGAACAGTATCATACAGGCGAAGCAATAGAATTTACAGGGCAGGTATACGATGAACAATACCGGCCGCTCGCAAATGCCGAAGTCCGGGTAACCGTGCACTCCGATGATGAAACATTCGAAACAGTATTATCACCCCGTGGTCATGGAAGATATGAAGGATCATTAAATCCATTGCCAGAGGGAGATTATGAATATGTCGGCTTTGCGGAGTTTGAGGGTGCGGATGTCGGCGAAGACGATGGTCGATTTATGGTGGGAGAACTAAATCTGGAATTTCGCGATACAAGAATGCATATACAAATAATGAGACAGTTGGCTGCGATTACCGGTGGAGATTTCATACATTCCGGTGAACCGGAAAAACTTGAGGAAAAATTGCGTGAAATCGATACGTATGAAGCGAGAATCGAGACTGCCTCGGTGGATTATCAAGTCTGGAATTTACCCGCTGCTCTTGCGGTTTTGATATTATTCTTCAGTATTGAGTGGTTTCTCCGGAAAAGAAATGGTATGTTATAAAGTTATTTTGGAACAAAATTCCTTTTTTTGTAAATTATAATTCACAATATTAAATTACATATTCTGTTGGGGCGATTTGCAAGTGAAAAAGATAATTAGTGTTGTATGCATTGTTTTATTGTTGCCTGCCTCCGCCGGCGCGGGTGGTTTTGGTGTGGGGAAATATGCCGGTGAATTTATGTCCATTGGTGTCGGAGGCCGTGCACTCGGTTTAGGCAGTGCTTATGTGGCTATTGCTAACGATGTCACTGCCGGTTATTGGAATCCTGCCGGACTTTCGCGAATTACCTATCCTGAAATAATCCTGATGCACGACGAACGTTTCGGCAATCTGATGAACTATGATTACGGAGCGGTTGCCCTACCGTACGGGTCTGATGCCAGTATTGGTATTAGTGTCATGCGACTCGGTATCGATGGAATTCCGGATACCCGGGATGCATTGGTCGACTATACCGGCGGCGGGATCCTTGATGCTGCTGCACGCCTTGATTACGATCGAATAACTGAACATAGCTGGGCCGACTGGGTTCTATACCTTACCTACAGTAAGCGACATAGTGATCGTCTCTCGTATGGATTTAATGTCAAGTTGGTGCGCCGTGATTTTATGGAATTCCATGCCACCGGTATCGGCTTTGATGTAGGCTTGTGGTATAACCCGACCGGCAATCTATTTCTCGGTCTGAATGCACAGGATATTACAACGACACTGGTGGCGTGGAATACCGGAACGAACGATCTTATTTCACCGACGTTAAAGGTAGGCAGCGGTTATATGTTTGATGTACCCGGTGGTCGATTGATACCGCTTATAGATCTGGATTTTCGATTTGAGAACCGTCAATTTGCCTCGAACATGAGTCTCGGTCCGGTGAGTGTGGACTTTCACGGTGGGCTTGAATACAGTGTTCGCAATCTATTTGCTCTCCGTGCCGGGTATAATGATATCGGTAACCTTACTTTTGGTGCAGGGATTCATTTACCGAAACTTGATCTCGATTATTCATTCGCACAATTCGATGGCACCGGTCAACTTGGTAATACGCATCGCATCTCATTGCGCATTACCTTATCCGAAGACCGCTTTGCCAGAAAAACTGATTAACTGTCAGGAACTAATGTATAATGAAAACACCCGTAGCATATAGCCTCACCATTTCGTTATTAGTAATACTATTCATATCCGGTTGCAGTGAAGACCCCAAAGAACAGGCCATTCGTGAAAAACTCGAAACACCGATCTTTTCCTCATTGACCGAAGAGCAGGAGTATGTTGACAGCTTACAAGGCGTGCGCCATTTTAAGGATGAGTGGATGCTGGAGAGCCGTGACTCACCGCTGAAAGAAGAGGACCGGGAGAGGTTTTCCGGACTCAATTATTTCCCGGTTGACTTACAGTATGTGTTTAGAACCCGGCTGCATAAATATGAAGATCCGGAGATAATCACCATTGGAACTACCACCGGCGATGACCGTGAAGCAATTCGCTATGGATATATAGAATTTACGATATATGAGGATACATATCGTTTACATGCATATAAGTTTACCGCGCACCAGGGAACGGATCTGGATCAGTATATTTTTATACCATTCAAAGATGCAACCTCGGGATCGCAAACGTACAGCGGCGGCAGATATATGGATGTTCAGGAAGAAATTCCCGGGGTGGTAGTAGTTGATTTTAATGATGCATATAACCCCTATTGTGTATACAATGAGGCCTATAGTTGCCCGATCCCTCCGCGGGAGAATCATATCGATATAGCAATAGAGGCAGGTGAGAAAGATTTTAAGTTGTAATCACTTGGATTCCATCACTGTGTAACCATCCCAGTCAGCGGGTGGCGGATTCTCGAGAAATGCTTGTGAACGTTCAAGATAGATCTTGCCGGGAATATCGTGGGGATATTTCTGTGTTAATTCGTTAAAATATTCTATTGCTTCTTTCCACTGGCGGTTACGATACAATCTGATTCCCTCATTGTATAATTCAGTAATTTTGTGGTCATCATCAGAAATGCTGTCGTCCCGCATGCCGATTAATTCATAAATGGTAGTGCCTTCTGTTTTTCCCTTGACGACGATAGTATCCAACTCGCGCACGACAACGGATTCCTGAACATACTGATAGGTGTTCTGGCTGATTATGATATTTGTTCCGTAATATTTATTCGCCGCTTCCAGACGTGCTGCAAGATTCACGCTGTCACCGATTACCGTATAATCGAATCGTTCTTTGCCGCCCATATTTCCCACAATCATATCGCCGGTATTGATCCCGATCCTGACGTGCATTTTTAAATGTTTTTTTCTTGCGGTGTGATCTTCCCGTAATTTATTCAATGTTTTCTGCATTTGAATCGCAGAAAAGCAGGCAAGATATGGATGGTCGGGGAGTGAAATCGGAGCGCCCCAGAATGCCATTATAGCATCACCTTCATATTTATCAAGTGTTCCTTTGTTCTTAATAATTATATCGGTCATTGCATCGAGATACTCATTCAAAAGTTCCACGAGTTTTTCGGGTGGAAGACCTTCTGAGATAGACGTAAATCCCGCTATATCGCTGAAGAGCACCGTCAATTCCTTTTTCTCACCACCGAGCCGAAGTTTATCCGTGTCGCTGAGCAGTTCATTCACGATTGCCGGACTCACATAATGACTGAAAATAGATTTGACGATTTCCTTTTGTCGACGCTCGGTTAAATATTGATGAATTGCAGATCCGAAATAGCCGAGAATAAGGGCTGCAACCGGTCCGATAACGGGTGTGATTACTTGCTGATTTATAAAGTACCAATTACCGAGGTAGAATACTAAATAAATTGCTCCCGCGGTTATGAGAATTGCAGCAAATTCCAGTATATATTGATGACGGAATTTAACTGCTTTAATAACCGAAATAAGCATAAATAGTATAAATGCAGTGGCTATGACAATGAGTGCACCTGACGTTTCAGACGTCGGTTTAAGATAGTTATCATCGATCATTGCCTGTATCATATTGGCGTGAATTTCAACACCATACATCTCGTTAAAATCGGGAGTTCCCTCGGGATGGACAGGAGTAGAGTGAAGGTCCTGTGATTCGGGAAACACAGGGCCTATGAGCACGACCTTGTCTTTAAACGGATTGGTCTCAACGAAGTCGTAAAATATATCAAGGTCTACACCGTACCGGAGTTCGTCAAGGGTTGTAAATGTTTCATCGTCAATGACATCGATAAGGTCAAACTTGGTAAACGTACCCGAAGGTCCGTAGTAATTAATATGCGTTGTTTCGGCGGTGCGGGGTATGATTCGTTTCCCGAGTATGAATGCATGCTCGCGTATCTGAGGCTGGGTGAGTGCATCACGTCCGTCATAGCGATTTAAGACTGCTGTACCGAACGACGGCATCATACGTGCACCGCCATGAGTAAACATTGAAACCGGATACCGACGAATCACACCATCGGGATCTTTACGCATCTGCACGAAACCCAGTGAGCTGTCCGCTTCAAAGAATATATTACCGAACATATCACCTTCTTGAACGATAACTGCTTCAACTTCCCCGCGGCGTTCGATACCGCGGATCACACCTGCAAGCACAACATTGCCCGCATCTTTTATTTCATCGAAGAGTAATGCATCCTGCTGTGGGTCATGGTAAGATGGAGTATCAAATATAAGGTCGATGCCGATAACTTTAGCGCCAAGTCTGTCGAGATTACGGATTGCACGTGCATAATAATCCCGGGGAAAGGGATATGGATCGGGAGCAAGTTCGAAACTTTCACGGGAGATGCCGACGATGACAACGTCGAGATCCGTCCCGTCACGTGCAAGCGGTCCGCGTTGATCGAACCGGTAGTCAATACTTGCAAGATGGAGTTTATGAAATAATCCAAAATGATAGAATGTATCCTGAACAAAGGTGGTTACCAGGATGCCGATGCATAAACCGATGATAAGTCTTTGAATCCAATCTTTACTGCCGGTGATTTTTAATTTCTTTTCTATCATATATCATAACGAAGCATAAGTTGCGATACCATATCATTCCGGGCATCCGGATTCAGGAGGTAATCTGCCTGAAACACGACCGAGAGGTTTCGCATAAAATAATACTGTGCTCCGGCTTGGAAGATCGTCCGGTTATAATCGCCGAATGTCGGAATAAACGATGCATTGATTCTAAGATCGTCTTCGAGAAACCGGTATTCACCGCCGAGGATAATGTTATAGTAATCAAAATTGGTTTGAACAAATTGTCCCTGACCGTTGTCTTCTTCAGGAGCTTGAAAGAAAGGAATTTTACTGTGATACATACCGAGACCGATTGTTGTTCGGAGCGGCAGGTCGTCAAAACGGCTGTTCACCATAGCAATTACATTATAGATATCAACGTCTGCGTCACGGTCTGTTTGATCATCACGAAGTGACATATTAAATGAAATTGAACCGTTGTGATGTGCCCGCCAGAAAAAGTTATGGGATAATTGAGTGAAAAACCGGTTTGTGACATCGCGTATCGCCATCGGTTCCATCAGTGCGACATTATTATCATTTTTATAATATCCATATCCTACAGAAATAGACGGAAAATCGCGTCGCGGATAATATGAAACAGAAGCATCATATCTGTTAAAATGAGTTGTATGGGCCTTCGTATCGTGCAGGTTGTCACGTAAACTTTCCACAGAGACGTCAAAGTATAATTGATTTTCCATTACCCTGAGCCGATCGCGTACTCGTATACCGGCCACATCGCGTCTGAGGGCAGCCAATCCGAATGAATTATAATCGTTCCCCCGTCTTATGTATCCGATTTGTAAATTGTTCCCGAAATAATTTAACCGCAAATTAAGATCCATGGCAAGGGATGATAGTTGTGTTGGATCGAATGGAACGAGGTATTGATTGACGGTGATAAAACTCTGTAACGTTGACAATGAGATAACATCCTCAAGCTGTTCCACAGCGCCGCCACCCATCAACTCATCCAGCTCTTCGCGTGTAAGATTGCCCCGTGATATATCGGTGTTTTGCATGCTTCCTGCAATTTCACCGACGAACTGTATTCTTCGGCGGTCAAGTGATACTCGCAAGTCGCTGCCGACAACCAGATTTTCAGCAGGCCGTCTGCCGAACTCCACCGAACCTACATCGTCTTGTGAATGAAGATAGGTAAAACCCATTTGAACAAAATCACGGCTGCCAAAACTTGGTCTGATTGCTGTTAATGTCCGTGTATGAGTTCCAAATCTAAATACTGCATAGGTAGAATCATCGACGAGGATGCTGTTGGAGGGAGGTTGAATTGCAAAACCGTCCTCATCAAATGCTGCTATACGATCCAGCTCATTTCCTTCAACGCCGCGTATTGTCTGTCCTGTTGCATATTCAAGATTAAACCACCCCAGTTCAAGTTCGCCGAAGAAACCGCGAAGACGTCGTCCGTTCATAATTAAAGATGGAAAACGCGGATAAGTATCACCGGCGTGAAGTCGAAGCCAGGGCATTTCGGCTGAGAATGAATACCGGTTCTGTGGCTGCCTGAAACTGCGTTCTTCATTTGTTACATGAAGATTCGAGCGAAAACGTACCCAGGGTAACCGTCCGTCGAAGGTAACCGTACTGCGATTATACCATGTCGATGCACCTCCGAACGATTCGTTGCGGGATTCACCTCGCATTGAAACATCATAGCGAAAATCCTGGGTAACGGGATCGATTGTGGGTACACCGGTTAAATTAAACCTCCAGGAAAATGAGTGAACTTCACCGGTATTTCTTTCTTGCAATGCTAACCGGATTGTTTGTTGGCCGCCCGGTAATTCGAGTCCATCGATATTTGCAGGAACGGCGATGAGTATATCACCGGAGATTATTGTATGGCCTGTTATATCCTTGTCACTGATGAAGACCTGTGTTTCGTCTTTAGTATATTTGTCAGGAAGTTCGAAAAGTGATACCGAAATAACGAGATCCTGAAACTCGACGGTTTCATTTTCCTGGGGACTGAGGATTATAATTTCATCCCGTAACCGTGTTACCGATGTAACCGGTGCCATTTCGGGATGATACTCAGGATCGGTTACCGGATAGGTATGTTCTGAACCATCATTGGAAATAAGTTTAATGTAATATTCAATGTGAGGAGGTGACACATTCTCTTCGGGTATAACGGCAGTAGCCGAATTTCCGGCGACGGTCATCTCAATCGGGGTATACTCGGATGAACCGAATTGCCGGTACATTAAAAATATTTCCTGAATTCCTCCAGCGCGTATTAGGTCAACGCGAATTTCAAGTGAGGTTTCTTCAGTTGCTTCCTGATGGTGAACGGATAGAAAATAATCGGATGGCTGCGCACTACTATACAATGAAGCAGACACCGAGATAACAATGATAAAAAATGCGCGGGGGATTCGCATTACCTCCTCGGTTAGTACTGATGAATAATAAGTTATAGAGAATTTACATTATTGATCTGTTTTATCTTCTTCGTATTCAATGATTAATGTTCGTGGATTTCCATCCTCATCCATAGTACGAATCTCGATAGTTCTCTGCTGCCGTTCACCAGGTGTATCGTCTAACTCATCGCCCGGTTCTCCGTATTCTTCGAGATCATCATCGGTAAGCTCACGTTTTTCTAAGTTCCCGTCGGAGAATGAAAATGCAATTTCACCGCCATATACTTCAATCTCTTCGCCCGTGATCCTATTGAGAAACATAGCGAGCCCGGTTACCATCAACAGTACGTCCGCTTGGCCCGGTCTAACGATTAGTATCCCGGTCGAACCGCGAATCGATGCGACCGAAGTAGGCGTTGAGAATTCAAACCGGTCGGCTTCTTTTTTCCTGACATCGAAACTAACCGAACCCTCATCTACTTCAATATCACGATGATAGTTATCGCGGTCCCGGTCTGCATAGACAGTAACCTCTGATAATTCACGAACACGAAGTAAACTGTTATCGTAAAATCTGATTAATGAAAACGATCCTGCTCCTGTTTTGACGATATCGCCTGAATTAAGCAGGTCACCGATCTTTGCCGTTTGCCAATCAATCTCGGGTGATCGGCGCTCCACTATTTCAACAACCCGGTTAACCAGGGCAATCGTTGGCCGCTCATCGTTATTTTCATTCTCGCCGGCTCCTACAATATCCCCCGGAAGAGCCAGCCAAAAAGCCAAAAGAACTGTTGTCAGTAATATAGTACGCATAATATAAATCCCCTGTGTTAGATTTCCATCCAATTATTATTCCTGAAATGAAACATTCAAAATTTCCGGATTGTTGACGCCGGCACGAATTGCATTGATAACCATCTGGAGTTCCTCGCCTGTGATTTGTGAACCATCGAGGAATATTTGTTCAATGTCTTCGTAATTCCCCCGCTCGATTTCTTCGACAATATGTGGATGTCGTTCTTCAAGTAATTGCCGGAGTTCGATCCACAAAACATTTCGTGCACTTTCGTGTGCCGGATCCACCACCGTGAAGGTATGCAGATCGCTTAGAATCCCTTCTTCTCTGTTTGCGCTGGTTTTATACAATCCTTCGAGATACCATACATATTGCATGCCGGGTTCCAGTGCTCTGACGCCTGCTCCGGTTTGTGGATAGGTCAGTTGATTGTTATTGGAAACTCTCTGTTCGAGGTGCGGAATTCCTGTTATTGCTTCCTCAGGAGAGCGAACACCGGGACGTTTCTCAAATACACGCAGTACAACTTCACGGGTATCCGAGCGCCATTGGAAATGCGGAAACTGTGAAACGATTCGGGCACCATCCATAGGTGTTAATAACTCAACCCGTGTTGGATTTATAATATGGAGCTCTCTTGATATTTGATCAAGCATTGTTCTCGGTTGATATGGCTCGGTATCACGTTCAGTATAATAGGCAGTCAGTGTGAAGGTGTAAATACCATCGGGAACCCGTGACGTAGCCCGGATTGCATCAACGATATCCTGTGCATGGCCCGAATTTCCGGAGATATCGATAGTCTCGGATCTATACAGTTCAAGCCGGCCGCCCTGACCGAGATCGCGGCTGGTGAAAAACCGTGGTTGATTTGCTTCAAGACTGATCGGTTTTGTTAATCCCGAAAAGAGTTCAACCTCACCCTGCGCAACCTCGGTATCTGCAGTCAGGTCAATGCCGAACATAATGTTTGCAGGTTGATCCGATGTGATATTCATAGAAAAAAATATCGGGCTCTGTGGTGATAGTACCAGATTTTGGAGGTTAAATGCAACATCGCCAATATAAAATACATCCACATCAATAACCTGTGCACTAAATGTGATGTTTACATTGGGATGTGGTTGTGCTTGTACCTGTTGATGAGAACCACCTGCCAACAGTATGCCTAGCAGGCACAACGCTATGGTTCCCCTGATAAAAGAATTAAACATCGAATTACGCAGCCGCATAATTGCCCCCTTTTTCAATTAAAATAATGGCCATACTAATTTTTGACCTTGCTTTAGTAGTTTCATACTACTATATAGTTATATGAAATCACCTTTATCTGCCGTGTTTTAGAGCACAGTGTGATGGTTGTCACAATCGCATAATGTCATTATAGATGACAAACGCCATTAAGGCAAGTATAAGCACAAATCCTATTTGTTGCAATGCAATTTGTACTTTTGCAGGTACCTCTCTACCGACGATCATTTCATACACCAGATACATCAGATGGCCGCCATCCAGCACCGGGAACGGCAGAATATTGATGAATGCAATCATAATACTGAGCAATCCGACAAAGGATAAAAATGAAATGATTCCCGCTTGTGCAGTTTGAGAAGCGAGATTTGCAATCATAATCGGACCACCCACATTTTCACTGAATGACAGGGTTCCCGTAATCATCATCCAGATTGATCGAAGCAATAAACCGAGCATTTCAAACATATCGTTTAATCCGGCAGGTATTGCTGCGAAAAATCCGTACTGAATGTGATGTACGGGGCCGGTATATTCTCTGCCGATCCCAATACCAATGCGTCCCTCATCCGTGGGGATGACACTCCCCATAAGAACCTCACCGTTGCGTTCCCATTCAATGGTTATTTCCTGTCCGGCATGTGCTGATATGATCTGAATTACCTGCTGTTCGTTTGTGATCGGTTCACCGTTTATGGTGACAAACCGGTCGCCCGCCTCCATACCGACTTCCTCTGCAGGTGAACCTGACATCACCTGTGTAGCCACAGCTCTGGTATGTTGCTGTACCATACCGAATTGTTCCTGGGGTGAGGAAATGTTTTCACGTGCAGGCAGCGTAAGGGTTTGCTGAACACCTTCACGTTCTACAACGAATGTTATCTCCTGGCCGATTGCTTCGGCGTTAACAACCCGCTGGACTTCGCCCCAGTGTTTGATTTCCCGGTTGTTTATTTGAAGTATTTGATCCTCCGGCTGCAATCCGGCCATATATGCAGGAGATTCCGGTGCAACATACCCGATCGTTGTGGTATCTTCAACATGTTGTCCCTGGGTGAAATTGATGCCCCAGAAAATCATGACGGCAACGATTGCATTCATCAAAACACCGGCGCTAATAACGAACATTCGCTGGTATATCGGTTTCGACCGGTATTCCCAGGGTTGGGGTTCCTGTTTTTGAAATTCGGTATCCAAACTTTCATCAACCATACCGCTGATCTTCACATATCCGCCGAGCGGAATAAGTGCCAGGGTATATTCTGTATCGCCGTATTTTTTACTGATAAGTTTCGGTGGAAAACCAATTGAAAACTTTTCAACGCGCATGCCACACAGTTTTGCTGCAAGAAAATGCCCGAGTTCGTGGACAAAGATAATTATTCCGATTGTTATCAAAAAGTAAAAAACGGCAGAAAGTATATCCATAAAATCACTCGCTCCTTCGATCATTTTGTATTAAAGACCTTACACGCTTGCGCGTTTCACGGTCTGTTTCTTCTATAACGTGTAATGACGGATTCATAATAGTTGTATGATCGTTCATTGCTTGTTCAATATATGCAGGGATCTGCATAAATGTAATTTCATTATTTAAAAACGCATGGACGGCTATTTCATTTGCCGCGTTTAACACCGTCGGCATCGTGCCGCCTGCCTGCATTGCCTCAAGCGCTAACCGGAGACAGGGAAACTGTTTCATATCCGGTTCTTGAAATGCCATTGTACCTGTCCTGGTAAAATTTACCCGTTCAAAACTTGATACCGTACGTTCGGGATACGTGAGCGCATATTGGATCGGTATTTTCATATCCGGTACACCCAGTTGTGCTTTGACCGATCCGTCTATAAATTCCACCATCGAATGAATGATTGATTGCGGATGTATGACAACCTCGATTTTATCGGCCGGAATCCCGAACAAATGGTGTGCCTCAATTACTTCGAGACCTTTATTCATAAGCGTGGCCGAGTCGATGGTTATTTTATTGCCCATTTTCCAGTTCGGGTGATTCAGAGCCTCATCAACGGTGACCGTTTCCAACCTTTCAATCGGTGTGTTGAGGAATGGACCTCCCGATGCAGTGAGGATTACCTTGGCGACCGTTGCGGGGTCTTCACCTATCAAACACTGCAAAATTGCACTGTGTTCACTATCGACCGGAATTATTGAAACATTGTTTTCATGTGCCAGTGTCATTATAAGCTCGCCGGCAACGACTAATGTCTCCTTATTTGCCAGGGCAATGGTTTTTCCGGCTTTAATGGCCTTTATAGTTGGCCGAAGCCCGGCAAATCCGACAAGGGAACTGATTACAATATCCGTGTCATCGCGCTGCACGATTTCTTCAACGCCCTCTAAACCGGTGAGGATTTCGGTCGTGCCATTGACCAGCTTTTGCAGGACCGATGCGGCACAATCGTCAATAACTGCTACACCCCGCGGATTATATTGCGCAATCTGCTTTTCGAGCAGATTAATATTTTTATTCGCAATTAAATATGAAACCCTGTACCGATCCGGATTTTGTGCAATAACATCAAGACTGCTTGTTCCGATAGATCCTGTGGATCCCAGAATTGCTATATTTTTCATTCCCTCACATCCGGTTTTTTAAAAGTTTCTAATCATACTAATGTAGTAAAACCTGAGCTCGAAATCAAGAAAATTAATTTTCGCTTAATTGTTGTTTTTATTCGATTTATTGTTGATTGTAGTTTAGATAGATTCCATTAAACACAATAAAATTTGACTTTTAATAAATTTCTTGTAATTTAGTGTATTCATGACGTTAGTAAAGTAGCAAATATATCCTGTCATTAGTCAACTTTTTGTTTACCCGTCTTCGATATATACAATAGGTAACACTTACTATTGCTTATTTATTTGTATATATATAATTAATTGTTGAATTTTTTAAAAAGGTAATTTATCGAACATCTTTACAGCGAGTTCCTTGATAATAAAATTCTTCCTATGAGGGCAAATACCCAAAGTTTTCTTCGCCCATCATTTTACAACTAAAGCAACACCTTAATACAGATACCGTTTATGCAGTTCCGAATTTTTATGTTGAAATTTGAACTGTAATGGTTGAATCTGTGTTAACCCAAACTGCCGCCTGTAAAAAGGTGGTTGAAGTACGTTATATAAATATCAATAAAAAAAGGAGGCAAAAAAATGCAGTTTTTACAGAGGATGTTGATTTTTGCGATGGCACTATTTATTGTAAAATCAGGTGGAGTTACAGGTGTCGCACAGGCAGAGGATAGTCCTTCACTACACGTTGGAGGAGCGGTACGATATAATATCCTTTTAGCGAGTTATGAAAGCGATATCGACGCAAACAGCTCCCAGTTTACGTGGGATACCTGGCGGGTAAATGTTATATACGATAATCCGGGTGGAATCGGTTTAAATTTTGAATATCGTTTTTACCCGACATTCGGTACGCATTTCATCAAACAAGGTTGGCTGCAATACGATTTTTCAGAATCCACACAAATGCAGCTTGGTGTAACGCAAACCCCGTTTGGCAATCTTCAGTACAATTCACATAACTGGTGGTTCAGTCTTCCGTATTATGTTGGCTTGGAAGACGACCATGATATGGGTGTAAAGATAACCCATCATTCCAGCAACTGGCAATGGGATTTCGCGTATTTCTTCCAACCGGAACCTGAAGGCCCATCATTTGGCGGCGAATCAAACTTTGGTTTTGGCGGTGCAGGCCGGTATTCATACGATGTGATACCCGGTGGAAACGCATCATTGACAGAAAGAAATCAATTTAACGTTCGCGGTGCTTATCAGTTTGACGGCGGTGAGATTGGTGCATCGGTTCAGTTCGGACAACTCTACAGTCAAGCACTGGATCAATTTGACAGCAGATATGCCTTTGCCGTTCACGGACGCTTCACCTCCGGTAACTGGGGAATTCTTCCGCAATTCTTATATTACGGCTATGATGCATTCGATAATGACGGAAATGAAATTTCCACCGTTTATATGGGTGCTTATGGTATTCCCTATGAAGTATCGACTGAAGCATGGATTGCCACACTTGGTATATCCTACTCGTATGATGTTGATTGGGGTCCTATTACAAACCTGATGTTCTATAACGATTTCAGTTATATGGAAAATCAAGTTGGTGAGGGTACTACCCAGCTTGCAAGCGGAGAATCACTTACTCTGACCGATAATTTTCAATCCACAATACAAAATATCACCGGGTTTCTGGTTTCTGCCGGACCGGTATTTACCTATTTCGATATCGCACAGGGTATTAATCAACCCTGGCTGACCGATGCATTTGGTGTTGGTGTAGGGCCAGGCCATGAAGATCTTGGACTTGGTGACTCAGAATACAATATCCGATTTAACATCAATATCGGATTCTATTTCTAAATGTACAATTAATATGAACGGAGGTTCACTATGAATAAGAAGAGTAAACTGTCAATGACGACAGTAATTGGCTTTGCGCTGGTTTTCGCAATTATGTTCGGTTTGAACTCATGCGCGCCGGCTGAAGATGAAATCCATCTCGGCTATGTTCTCTGGGATTCAGAGATAGCATCGACACACGTTGTTGCTGCCATTCTTGAAGATGATCTCGGCTACAATGTACGGTTAACATCAGTTGATGCTGGTCCGATGTGGACCGGTTTAGCACGGGGTGATTTCGATGCAATGGTTGCAGCATGGCTGCCCGCAACACACGAAGCATATCTCGAGCAAACGCAGGATCGGGTTCGTGATCTCGGACCGAATCTTGACGGCGCAAAAATCGGTTGGGTTGTACCGCAATATGTACCTGTTAACAGCATTGATGAACTCAACGATTACGTCGATGAGTTTGACGGTGAAGTTATCGGTATCGATCCGGGCGCCGGCCTGATGGCGGCAAGCGATAGGGCGATGGATGAATATGATCTTAACTATACGCTTGTTGAAGGATCAGATGCTGCCATGACCGCCGCTCTTGATCGGGCATATGATCGTGAAGAATGGATTATCGTTACCGGCTGGATACCACACTGGAAGTTCGCAGCGTATGATCTGAAGTTCCTCGATGACCCGCTCGGTACATTCGGTGAAGCAGAGTCGATCCATACTATCGTAACGCCGGACCTCGACGAGCGGATGCCCGAAGCATTTGCTTTCCTGGATAACTTCTACTGGACGGCTGAAGATATGGGTGAAGTTATGATCATGGTCGAAGACGGTATGGAGCCTTTTGATGCAGCACGAGCGTGGATAGCCGATAACCGTGATAAAGTAGAAACATGGTTACCGTAATCTAACGTAATTCAGAGAGCGGGAAAACCTCCCGCTCTCTTTTTTTATTTAATCCGTGAAAAACATTACAAAGAAATTTATGAGCACTATAGAAGTTAAAAATATATCAAAGATCTTCGGACCTCGTCCCGAACGCGCGTTCAAGCTTTTAGAGCAGGGAATGTCGAAAGAAGAGGTTCAAAAAAAATTAGGGCTTGTTATTGGTGTATACGATATTTCATTTGAAGTGAAGAGCGGAGAAGTGTTTGTGATCATGGGGTTATCGGGAAGCGGTAAATCAACTCTCGAACGGCTGCTCAACCGGCTTCACGATCCGACCCGTGGTTCAATCATAATAGACGGAAAAGATATTACAAAAATGGATCATAAAGAATTGATTCAATTCCGCCGTAAGGCATTTAGCGGTATGGTATTTCAAAATTTTGCCATATTACCACACCGTACCGTTCTCGGCAATGTTGAGTTTGGCCTTGAATTGCATGGTATTGATAAGGAGAAAAGACAAAAACGAGCCCGCGAAGTTATTGAGGTTGTAGGATTACAGGGCTACGAAAACAGTTATCCCAGCGAGCTCTCCGGCGGTATGCAACAGCGTGTTGGATTAGCCCGTGGGCTTGCGCTCGATGCCGATATTTTATTAATGGACGAAGCTTTCAGTGCTCTCGATCCACTCATCAGGCGTGAAATGCAGGATGAATTGCTTGAGCTGCAAACAAAAATGAAAAAGACTATTATATTTGTGACGCATGATCTTGATGAGGCATTTAAGATTGGCGATCGTATCGCTATTCTGAAAGACGGTAAAATGGTACAACTCGGAACAGCAGAAGAAATTATTGTTAACCCGAAAGACGAGTATGTAAGAGCATTTGTTGAAGGACTCGATCGGACCGGTGTCTTTACTGCCGGAACGATAATGCAGCCGGTAAAAGCAACGGCACACGTGAATGACGGACTAAATACAGTTTTACACAAAATCCGTCGTGCCGGATTATCAAGTATGCTGCTTGTCGATTCGGAGCGTAAATTGCACGGCTATCTGAAAGCCGAAGAGGTGGCTGAAGAAGTGAAAAAGAAATCGGTTGATGAAGAGAAGAAACCCGACTCATCATTGATTCATACACCGGAAACCGTTCATCCCGATACACAACTTACCGAAGTAATTGAACTTTATTCCGAATCGGCCGGGCCAATTGCGGTTGTTGATGATAATAATAAATTGCGTGGTGTTATTGTGCGTGGTGCAATTATAGCCGCATTGTCAAAAGGCTACAAACCCGAAGACAACGGGTATACCAGCGAAACCACCGCCGATGAAAAAGTAGAATAATTTTTTAAAGGAGATTGAGAGATGTTACCATTTCGGATACCCATACGTGACTGGATCTCATCTATGGTTGATTATTTATCGACTCAGTTCGCGGTTGTATTTGATTCAATCAGTGATCTTGTCCTTTTTTTAGTCGATAATTTTAAAGATGGTCTGTTAGCGCTTCATCCGTTGGTACTCATAGTTATAATCGGACTCATAACGTATCGTATGGCAGGACTGACGATGGCCATCGTTGCAGTTTTTGGATTATTCATAGTTGAGAACATTGGACTCTGGATTGCCTTTAATGAAACACTTGCCCTCGTACTCTCGGCGGAAGTATTTGTAGTTGTACTTGGTCTGCCATTAGGTATTCTTGCAGCCGGAAGCGATCGTTTCAATGGTTTAATCCGTCCAATTCTTGATTTTATGCAAACAATGCCCGCTTTTGTCTATCTCATTCCTGCAGTTATGTTCTTCGGATTAGGCCTCGTTCCGGGAGTAATTGCAACATTTGTTTTCGCTATCCCACCGCTCATTCGTCTCACGAATTTAGGCATCCGCCAGGTGCCGAAAGAACTTATCGAAGCCAGCGATGCTTTTGGTGCAACCCGTACCCAGAAATTATTGAAGGTACAGATGCCGGTCGCGCTGCCAACGGTTATGGCCGGTGTGAATCAATCTATTATGCTTGGTTTGTCTATGGTTGTTATTGCCGCGATGATCGGTGCTGGCGGTCTTGGAGCAGATGTGTTGCGGGGTATCTCACGTCTGCAGGTCGGTCAGGGATTTGAGGCAGGACTTGCCGTTGTGATCCTTGCTATCATTCTCGATCGAATAACTGCGGGTTTCGGACAAATGAAAAAACCGAATTAAGCATAGTAATCCCCTCGTTAATTTATATGAAGGAGTTTTTATGCAAAGAAAAGGTACCTATAGTCACAACTACAACCCGGAACGGCTGCGCGAGTTAATAGAGGAGGGGAGGACAGCCAAAGAAATCATGAAAGATCTGAAGATATCGAAGTACAGTCTCTATGAGCATTTGCTTATGCTGCAGGACGAAGATGGGAAGCTTTACACAATTGAGGGACTATTCGATATTCCCACAGAAGAAGAGCGAAAGTGGATGAAGTATAAGAAAAACGGCGTCATTTTTTCAGAGCGCATGCTCGAGTATGCCGGTTTTAAACCCGGGGACGCTTTTGAGATGGTGGTTGAGGAGGATCGGGTGATACTAAAAAAGATTTAATCAACCAAACTATAATTAATACGTTAAGGAAAAAATATGCCTGACGAATTAAAAGTACCTACCTCTGAAATAAAAAAAGTACGAACATGGAAAAATCTGGATAGAAAATTTCTAAGGTACAATATCCAACCGTGGGTGTTCTTCGGTGGTGCTGGATTGATTATAGTTGGTGTTGTTCTCACGCTCTTAGCCGGTGAAGCCGCTGAGAGTTTTTTTGCCTCAATTCAAGACTGGATTGCCAACCAGGCCGGATGGTTCTTTATTCTGGTAATGAACACCGTCCTTATTTTCTGTATCATATTAATTTTATCAAAATATTCAACGATGCGTCTCGGAGGAGAGGATGCCGAACCCGAGTTTAGTGTCACAGGATGGTTTGCAATGCTCTTCAGTGCCGGTATGGGGATCGGCTTACTTTTCTATGGTGTTGCAGAACCGATGTTTCACTACGTTGCAAATCCCCTGAGTGAACCCGGCACGCCTGAATCAGCCCAGAAAGCGATGGAACTTACCTTCTTACACTGGGGATTTCATCCATGGGCAATATACGCAATGGTCGGACTGGGACTTGCCTTTTTCGGATTTTCCAAGGGGCTACCGTTGTCAATCCGGAATATATTTTATCCTTTACTCGGAGATAAAATATATGGCCCGATCGGTAATCTCATCGACATACTCGCGACTATTGCAACCCTATTCGGAGTTGCTACGTCACTCGGTCTCGGTGTTCAGCAGGTCAATGCCGGTCTGAGTCATCTTTTCGGAATTCCACAAAATGTAGTTGTACAGAGTATCCTGATAGCAGGTATTACGGCAATAGCCGTTTGGTCGGTTGTTCGGGGTCTCGATGCCGGTATAAAAGTTCTGAGTCAATTCAATATGATTGTCGCCGGGGTGTTGATGCTTTTTGTGTTCCTGCTCGGCCCGACACTTTTTATCTTAAACGGTGTACTTGAAAATACCGGTAATTATCTGCAGAATCTTCCGTCATTGGCGCTCTGGAATGAAGCTTTTGAAGAAGGCGGTTGGCAAAATGCATGGACCATCTTCTACTGGGGATGGTGGATTGCATGGTCACCGTTTGTGGGTATGTTTATAGCCCGCGTTTCATACGGAAGGACAATCCGCGAATACCTCCTCGGAGTTCTCATTGTGCCGGTCGGGGTCACTATTGTTTGGATGACAGTGTTCGGCAATAGCGCCATCTTTATTGAACATTACGGTGCAGGCGGTATGGCGAGAGCCGTGCAGGAGAATATCCCGGTTTCATTATTTGTATTTCTTGAAAATTTCCCGCTTGATATTGTTACATCATTACTTGCAGTAGTTGTTATCATAACCTTCTTTGTAACGTCATCAGACTCAGGTTCGATGGTTATTGATATCATAACGGCAGGAGGTAATCCCAATCCACCCAAACCGCAGCGTGTATTCTGGGCGGTGTCAGAGGGTGTTGTTGCTGCAGTATTATTACTGGGAGGCGGGTTGGTTGCACTGCAAACGGCTGCTATTATTACCGGACTACCTTTTGCGATAATTATATTTATAATGTGCTGGTCTGTATTTAAAGGGCTGAGAGACCATTGGGAAACGTATTACGAATAAAGTTTACAAACCGGCTCCCATAATGGCCTCGTGGGGGTTGTGATTTATTAACCAGAGGCAATTTTGAGGTTAATTATGAGCACAAAATTTTCTGTACCGCTTATAGTTTTCTTCCTACTCGTCGGAATGTCTGCATTATTTACCGGTACAACACACGGCCAGGATGAAGGAAGACAGGTGGTGCGGCTTGCCTATGTTGAGTGGTCTTCTGAGATTGCAAGTACGAATCTTGTAAGAGCAGTATTACAGGAAGAGATGGGATACCAGTGTGAGATAATTCCAATGGCTGCAGATGAAATGTGGGAAGCTGTCGCAACCGGAGAAGTAGATGCAATGGTGGCTGCCTGGCTGCCGGGCACCCACGGCCATTTTTATGAGGAATATAAAGATCAAATTGAGGATTTAGGTCCCAATCTGGAAGGAACACGAACCGGTCTGGTAATACCGCAGGTTACACCCGGCAGACAAACCGGAAGAACGGGTTTGCAGAATGTTCCGTATATGAATATCAGTTCAATAACCGAATTACCCGAGCACGCAGATAGGGTACGGGGCAGAATCATAGGAATCGACCCGGAAGCGGGTATTATGCGGCAAACCAGAGAGGCAATAGAAGTATACGGTCTCGATGGTTTCGAATTAATATCGGGAAGTGAGATATCGATGGCAGCGGAACTTGCCAACGCCATTCGCCGGCTGGAGTGGATCGTGGTTACCGGCTGGATACCCCATTGGAAATTCGCCCGCTGGAATTTGAAATTCCTCGAGGATCCGGAAGGTGTGTTCGGCGGCAGGGAAGAAATTCATACAATTACTCGTCAGGGTCTCAGAGACGATATGCCCGAAGTGTATGAATTCTTAAATAATTTTTACTGGACTGCCGCTGATATGGAACAACTTATGCTATGGATCGAAGAACAACAGGGTGTTTATCCGGCCGATCANGCCAGACGGTGGATACGCCACCACCGTGACAAAGTTGAAGCATGGCTTCCATAAATTACGATGCCGGGTATATTGGGTGATATGGTTTTTTAAATGAGATTATCCGGTATACCCGGCAGTACTAAGGTAGATTGTTTTATCCCCCAATTGTCTCAGGCTATATGAGATTCGTTCATCTCTAATAAAGTTTGTAGAATTCATTCCTTCTACTTATCATTATATTCAAATTAATATTTTAGACACAATACCGGCACATAGTTATGTCTGTCATTAAAAAGTTCTTTACTGATATTAATCCGTATGTATTTTTCATATCTGTTGTAGTCATCGGACTCTTTCTTTTCTTTGGTGTGTTCTTCACCGAGGGAACGGGAGTTGTTTTTGCAATAATCCAGAATTTTATTGTTGTAAAATTTGGCTGGTTTTATACGCTTGCTGTGGGAGTTTTCCTGGTATTTGTGATATTTTTATTTTTCAGTCCCTATGGCGGATTTAGACTCGGCCCGGATGAATCAGAGCCTGACTATACCTACGCAAGTTGGTTTGCGATGCTCTTCAGTGCTGGCATGGGAATCGGTCTGGTATTTTTCGGAGTTGCCGAACCGATGTATCATTACCTTGCGCCCCCAACAATGGATGGTGAGACTATAGAAGCAGCAAAAGAATCGATGAAGCTTACCTTTTTTCATTGGGGCTTTCATGCCTGGGCTATTTATATTATCGTCGGCCTATCGTTAGCATATTTTTCATTTCGTCATAACTTGCCGCTATCAATCCGGTCGGCTTTTTATCCATTGCTCGGTGAGCGGATATATGGCCCTATCGGTAATATCGTCGATATACTCGCAATATTCGGGACGATGTTCGGAGTTGCAACTTCTCTGGGTATCGGGGTTTTACAGATCAATGAAGGTTTGAATTTTCTGTTCGGTATTGGTACTTCTACAACACTTCAAATCATTTTAATAATCATCATATCGTTGATTGCAACCGGGTCGGTTGCACTGGGTCTTGATAAGGGAATACGTAGATTAAGTAACTTTAATATGACAATTGCTATTTCCATTATAGGATTTGTGTTTCTTACCGGTCCGACGATATTTATATTAAATTCTATGGTAGAGAATACCGGCTATTATTTGCAGAACCTCGTCGAAACCACCTTCTGGTTAAATTCATACGAGGGAACTGAATGGTTAGGAGATTGGACGCTCTTTTATTGGGGCTGGTGGATTGCATGGTCGCCGTTTGTCGGAACCTTTATTGCACGTGTCTCCCGCGGAAGAACCGTTCGTGAATTTATTGCCGGTGTGTTGCTTGCGCCGACGGGGTTTACCTTTATCTGGCTGACGGTATTCGGTAATACAGGACTGCATATGGAGATCTTCGGTGTCGGTGGAATCTCACAAGGAACGACCGAACAAATGTTGTTCCTTATGTTGCAAAACCTTCCCATTGCAGAAGTGATGTCGATGTTATGTGTTCTTATCATTGTATCGTTTTTTGTGACTTCGTCAGACTCCGGCTCGCTCGTTATTGGTATGCTTGCATCGAACGGTAACCCCGATCCGCCACTCGGACAACGAATTTTCTGGGCACTGGGAGAAGGTGCAGTTGCGGCTGTTCTCTTGCTTGCAGGAGGACTCGGCGCTCTGCAAACTGCGTCTATTACTACGGGATTGCCATTTACCGTAGTATTGCTGGTTATATGTTATAGTCTGGTTAAAGGAATGAACCGTGAACGCGAAACATTAATGATGACCCGGCGATATTTTGTGGCACGGGAACCGAAAGAAAAAAAACCGGAATAACGCACCTTTTTACTCAAAGGAGGACTCTACATGAGTGATTGGAAAAAAACACTTGAACATCTTTTCAGCGAAGAATACCGTCAACGATCGGTACAGCGGCAGGAAGAACGTAAAGGAAAACTGCGTGCAAAAAAATTCATTGCCGAGGTTGTTGAACCGGCTTTTGAAGAAATTGCCGATGCACTGGGAGATTACGGCCGGGATGCGGAAGTGTTGACATCAAAAAATAAGGCTATTATACGGGTAATTTATCAAGGGAAAGAAGAATTTTATTTTGCCGTTACCATGCAGCCGTATCAGGAACGCAAATTTATGTTTCCCGTCTTACCGATTCGTGATGATGAAGGCAAGTTATATCGTGCAGTTATACATTTAAAAGAAACGAAAGAACGTCAGGTTGAACACGATGTTACGAATTACACACGTGCAGAATTGATAGAAACATTTTTATTTTATTACCGGCGCCATTTTGAATGGCGGCATTAAACCGACGGTGGCTTTCCGCTTTCGTTTGCCTTCGTTTGATAGTACTTACTTTTTTCCTCATCACCGATGATACTATACAAACGGGAAAGCCGAAGATATAATGCTTTCGGCTGCGGTACCTGTGTTACACCGAATTGACAGAGTTCGATCAACTGATCTATAGGAGGAATATTCAAATCCGGTTCGTAGCAATCGCATGCATCGAGATAGGGATCGGGTTCGTTTGGTTTAACTTCGGCGGCTTTCCGGTAATACAGTAATGCCAGCTCATAATTATCGTATTGAAAGAATGTCAGCTCAAACACATTGGCAAGCCACATATATACATCGTATGCTATGTGCGGAAATTCCTTGGCAAGCTTTTCACCAAATAAGCACAGCTCGTCGGGGGTAAGCGCCTTATTCCAGAAAAGCTGCCGGTACAGCTCTATATCGTCATTTTTATTGGTGATCGCTGCTTCGAATGCATCAAATATTTGATTAAAATCCTTGGAGGAGGTAAATATATTTCGAATCTCATCGAAAGAAAGTTTTGCCATGGACCATCTCAGAATATACCGTTTTCGGGACAGAAGAGTGTGGCTGCCTGTCCATTATAGACCATTGGGGTACTATATCATTATAGTATAAAAAAGGTAGTAAAGCCATGAAATAAATGCAAGACTTTCATTGACAAGCTTGACTATTTTTATTATAATTAACCATACTACAGTTGTGAGTATCTTTTCATATCTCAGAGAATAAAGAAACTCATCAGGATTTATTAATATAATAGACATACTCTATCACCACAAAGGAGGAAATTATGACATATGTAGTAACTCAGGTGTGTTATGACTGCAAGTATACTGATTGTGTGGAGGTATGTCCGGTCGACTGTTTCTATGAAGATGAACACATGCTATACATTCATCCCGATGAATGCATAGACTGTGATGCCTGTGTGCCTGAATGTCCGATCGAGGCAATATTCCCGGAAGATGAAGTGCCGGATCGATGGAAGGATGATATCCAATTGAATGCAGAAAAAGCGCCGGAATGTGAAAATATCACCGAGAAAAAAGAAGCGCTTGCCGGCAAAACCGATCGGGATTGTAAAAAAGCAAGCGAATACGACTAACCGATATACTATACTTTCGATTATGTCAAAAGCGGGAGGTGTTGCATCCTATGCATCTCCCGTTTTTTTATAGTAATTTTATGATCCGTACATTTTTTATCTGCCTTTCTGTTTTATGTATTCCTGCAGCGATTTTTGCACAGGCATTGCCCATTACCCTTGATGGGGAATTTGATGACTGGGATGGTGCTTCTGTTTTGTTTGATATTACCGGAACAGATATACAAACAGAACAGCTTCACGTTACACAAATGTGGGGAGCGAACGATGACGACTTTTTATTTCTCCTGATAGAATTCGACCGGGAAATAACGCTGCTTGATAACAACCCTGTTGTTCTTCTCCTTAACACCGATAATGACATTAGCACCGGGTACGATCCGAATACTGTCGGTGCCGAGCTTCGATGGGAATTCGGTGAGCGAGAGGGAATGTTTTACGATGGACCTGCCGGGCATTGGATACGATTTCCAAGTATTCGTCTACGCACAGCACCTACCGTTACCTCGACAGCATTTGAGATAGCACTCGGCCGCGATGCAACGCCTGCCGGTTCAACGCCGTTGTTTCGATCGGATACGGTTCATATACATATACGTTTTGATGAGCAGGATAATGATGCTTTCGCTGCCGGAAAATATATTTTTGATCCCGAATCAGTTCCACCGCCCGATCCGATCCCGCTTGAACGACATGATAAAGACGATCTCCGGGTGCTCGCCTTTAATGCATGGGATGATAAATTATTTGAAGAGGAGTTTACCGACCAATATAATAGAATTTTACATGCACTTGAGCCCGATATCATTGCCTTTCAAGAAATCTGGGATCACGATGGAGATAAAACTGCAGAACGGGTGGAGAATTTATTCCAGGCAGGTAACAATTCTCAATGGTATGGGGTAAAGAAAGATCCCGGCAATGTTACCGTAAGCAGATTTCCCATACTCGATTCGTGGCAGATTCTTTTATGGTATAATAATAATTGGCAGCACACTCATCGCCTGACTATCTCATTGATAGATATTCGCGAAGCTTATGATACCAAATTATTGTTCGTGAATGTTCATTTGAGGTGTTGTGCCTGGGGAGAAACGAATCGCTGGAGAGAGATACATGGATTGATTGATTTTCTCAATAATGCACGTGAGCCGGGCGGTCATCTTTATCTTGAAAAAGACACTCCGATTATCCTTGCAGGCGATTTTAATCTTGTTGGAAGTTGGGAGCAGCTTGCAGCTATTGAGAACGATATACTGGATTGGGACGGAACTGGTATCGAGCGTGTTCGTGCGCGGCAAACCGAGAAACGGATGCATTATACGTGGCGGAATGACCAAAGCCGGTTCAGTCCCGGAAAACTCGATTATATTTTTTACACCGGCAGTCTTTTGGATCTGAAGAATACCTACACGCTTCAGGTAGAGAAAATGTCTCCGGAACAGCGCACATTGTATGGTTTACAATACGGGGATACCCGGGTTGCCTCGGATCACCTCCCCCACGTTGCGGATTTTACCGTTAAATCGGCAACGACGGTCTCCGATAATCATGCGTATCCCGAATATTATCTGGCAGAAAATTATCCCAATCCGTTTAATGCGCAAACAACTATATCATTCATATTACCCGAATCCAGCGATGTCTCTATTGTCCTGTATAATGTCCTTGGCGAAAAAGTCGATCTTTTGATTGATGGAAGAAAGAGTGCAGGACGGCACACCGTTACTTTCGATGCAGCAGGTTTGGCAAGCGGGGTATATTTTTATAGAATGAGGGCAAGGGACTACACGGAAACCAGGAGTATGGTTTTTATTCAATAAGGATGTAACCGATGATAAAGAAAACGATACCGTTTGATGATATCGAATCACAGAACGATGATGAGCTGCTTTTTGATAACATCCTTGCAAGCGGAAAGACGTATCTCACCGAATCCCCGGATTCATTCGATGCTGTCTGGCAATCTGTTGACGAGAATGATCCGGCAAATATCTGTTATACTTCGGGCACAACCGCCGACCCCAAGGGAATTATCCTGTCCCACATAAATTACATTACCAATGTTGAACAGGCATCTGCGTTGCTACCTATTCCTGCATGGTATAGTTCATTGTTGATATTACCGTGGGATCATTCGTTTGCTCATACCGCGGGTATTTATACACTATCAAAAAATGGTGCCAGTATGGCGTCTGTGCAACCGGGCAAAACACAGATGGAGACGTTGCGGAACATTCCCGTTAATATAAAAGAAACCCGCCCTGTGTTTTTGTTGAGTGTACCGGCCCTTGCCAAAAATTTGCGTAAAAATATAGAAGCAGGGGTAAAAGCAAAGGGAGAGAAAGTAGAAAAAATGTTCAATCATGCACTGGCTATTGCACAAAAATATAACGGGAACGGTTGGGACAGGGGAACGGGTTTTAGAAAAATCTATAAACCGCTTTACTCGTTATACGATAAGATACTCTTCAGCAAGATCCGTGAAAATTTCGGCGGTCGGCTCGAGTTCTTCATCGGCGGCGGTGCATTGCTCGATATCGACCTGCAGCGTTTCTTCTATGCAATTGGAATACCAATGTATCAGGGGTACGGGTTGACGGAAGCGGCTCCGATCATATCTGCTAATGTGCCCGCTGTTCATAAGCTCGGGTCTTCAGGGAAAGTGGTCAAAGACCTCGAATTGAAAATATGCGATTCCAACGGAAGGGAAGTACCCATCGGAGAAAAAGGTGAGATTGTGGTGAGGGGAAAAAACGTTATGACCGGTTACTGGAAAAATGAAACGGCTACGCGCGATACCATACGCGGCGGGTGGTTATATACCGGCGATATCGGGTATCTTGATGAGGATGGATTCTTGTTTGTACTCGGTCGCGAAAAGAGTTTGCTCATCAGTCACGATGGTGAGAAATATAGTCCGGAAGGCATTGAAGAGATGATCGTATCCCAAACGCCGTATATAGAGCAGGTGATGTTGTATAACAATCAGTCACCTTATACGGTTGCTCTTGTGGTGCCGAATAAAGAAGCTATTAGCGCGTGGATAAAGGATCATAACCAGGATGTCCATGCTACTCAAGGACAGGATGCCGTACTTCGGTTACTGGAATTGGAAATAAATGAATACCGGAAGAACGGTAAGTACGAGAAGATGTTTCCCGGGCGGTGACTGCCCTCGGCTATAGCGGTACTCGGGGAGGGCTTTACCGAACAGAACCGGTTATTGAACAGCACGATGAAAATGGTACGCAATCGTATCGTGGAGTATTATAAAAATCGCATTGATTATTTATACACTGCCGAGGGAAAAAATATCTGCAATGCACAAAACCGGACCATCGTCAAACGATTTGCAGAGAATTAGAACTTTTTTTTGCTTCCAAGATTGTGTGAAAACTACCAAACATCTTAATTCAATGTGCTGGCGAAATTATTTTCGCCTGAGATGTCGATAGAAATCGCTCAAGTATGAAAATATTTTAAGTCCGTCTTCGACGGACTAAGCCAAAATGATTTGGCTCTTACATAAACTGGATCTGTTTACACAGTCTCTCGATGTACGCTATTACATTTGTATTCCCGCTCGCCGGGCGAGGTTTATCTAACGACAATTTTCAATGTTATTGTATCACTTAATCGTTTGATTTATCATCATCCACCTTGCGAAAAACAATCTCATCCACATTCGGGTCAAGCGGAGCCGAGAAGCGGTCTATTTTCGCGTCGTGATCGATATGAAATGTAACCGTTAGCTCCGGCCGAAATACCCGCGGATATGCACTCTCTTCGATATTATAGATATTAAAGTGACAATGCTCAAGAACGGATCTGGTGCCCGCTCGTTCGATCAGTAGATTGTCATCTTCGTGTATGACTTTTACTGTACCATACGCTGGGTGTTCATATATACCGGCGAAATGATTCGGTGTATGAGTCGGCGGGCTGTCCTCTTTACATGTATCCTTATCATTTTCCTCATCCTCTTCCTCTTTTTCAATCCGCTCCCGGATGCGTGTATTCCAGTCAATCTCATCAAGACCGAGGAGCCGGTCGAATACATTGTACATAAGTATCGGGTTCATGTGCCGTTCGGTATAATTAGTAAGAATGATCACCCCGGTATCGTCATCGGGAAGAAAGCCGCAGAGTGCCCGAAAGCCATCGAGTGCCCCGCCGTGGGTGAGCATTTTATGGCCCCGGTATGAGCCGACGCGCCATCCCAGTCCATAGCTGGCGTAGAATAATTCCGGATCATCACGGCTTTCATGGATGGTCATGTGCGGCCGGTGGATCTCCTTAAGCTGATTTTCCGAGACGATCTGTTCGTTATCAAATATTCCGTTGTTAAGATTAAGCTTCAGCCATTGTGCCATTTCGTTGACGCTTGAGTTTATTGAGCCGACCGGTCCCATCGCATCAAGATGACGGAACGGTACATGGACTATCTCATCATTATGTTTGGCAGACGGACGTGCCGCATTTATCATTTCCTTCGAAACGGATACCGAAAAGTTTGTGCGTACCATTTGTAATGGATTGAGAATGCGGTCCTGAATAAATTCCTCCCACGACATACCGGTAACTTCCTCAATGAGTACTCCCGCTGCGAGATACATCAGGTTATTATATTGATATAATTCACGGAATGATTTACTCGGTTCGAGATAATGTAATCGCTGAAAGATTTCCTCCCGTGAAAAATCTGAGCCGTACCAGAGCAGATCATGCCGGGGAAGTCCCGACCGGTGTGAGAGCAGATCTTTGATCGTCATATTTTCGGTCACATACGGATCCTTTAAACGAAATTCACGAAGATACTCACGCACCGGGGAATCCCATTCAATTTTTCCTTCATCAACGAGCAAACCGAGTGCGGTTGCGGTAATCGATTTTGTTATTGAAGCTATCGCAAAAATAGTTTCGTGAGTTACCGGGAGCTGCTCTTCGATATCACGGTACCCAAATCCTTTTTGATAGATAGTTTCATTCTCGTGAACAATAGCAATAGCCAGACCGGTAATTTCCCACTCTTCCATTAATGTCTCGACGAATTCATCAAATCCTTCAAGGGGTGTGTGTGTATCGATGTCCTCAGCATATATGCCGTACGGACTAAAAAGTAGTACACTAAAAACAATGATTGATATGACTTTATACATGAGCAGACTCCTGTATCGGTAGCAGAATTATCAAAGGAATAGATTGATTTGTATAACAAAAATATACACATATTTACGTATTCAGACAAGTAATTGTGATTTTCGTTTGATAAGCCGTTTAGGAAACCGTATATTAATACTGTTGCACATTATTATTACCTTATTCCGCAAATCGAATAAATCGTACCGGTTATATTGCTCAACCACTAACACCGAGATTGAATTACCGCTTGTGCAACATATATATATATAAGATCACAGTTTGTTTTTCATTATTGAATTCGGAGTTGCTATGTTAAAATATTTTCCTTTATTGCTAATCACGCTTTTATTGTTTTCCTGTGCACCGGAAGAGGAACCGGTTATCATTACCGGTCCCGACCGGTTTGCAGAAGAGGATTTCACATCAATTGCAGGATACCGTGTTGGCCTGGTGACCAATCACACTGCAACCGTTGGCGATGAACACATCGCGGATATAATGCATCAGTCGGATGTAATTGAACTGAAAGCATTGTTCGGCCCCGAGCATGGAATCCGGGGTGATGCTCCCGCGGGCGCGCAAATCGAAGATGATGTGGATGAACAAACCGGAGTTCCGGTGTACAGCTTATATGGCGACACAAGAAAACCGACACCGGAAATGCTGGAAGATGTAGAAATATTGATATTCGATATCCAGGATATCGGTGCACGGTTCTATACCTATATATCGACAATGGGATATGCGATGCAGGCTGCGGCTGAAGAAGGTATTCCGTTTATCGTTCTTGACCGTCCGAATCCCCTTGGTGGGGAACTTGTCGAAGGGTTTACACTCGAGGAAGAATTTGCATCATTTGTCGGAATGTATCCGATACCGGTCGTTCACGGTATGACCGTTGCCGAGCTGGCTGAAATGATTGTTGCGGCCGATATGCTTGAGGGACTCGACCGCCTCGATCTGCATATTATAGAGGTATTAGGATGGGATCGTACTATGCTCTGGACCGATCTTGAAAGAGACTGGATCCCGCCGAGTCCGAACATACCTGATTTTGAAACCGCGCTCATTTATCCGGGTGCATGCTTTTTTGAAGGTACCATCGCAAGTGAAGGCCGCGGTACCCAACAACCATTTAAACAGGTCGGTGCACCGTGGATCGATGCCGAACAACTTGCAGATGATATGAATGAACGTAATTTGCCGGGACTTGAATTTGAACCGGTATCGTTTACACCCGAGAGTATCGAGGGAATGGCTGTGAATCCGAAATTCGAAGGTGAGGAAGTGCATGGCGTGCGATATGTTATCACCGATATGCAAAGTGTACGGCCTGTCGAAGCAGGCGTTCATCTGTTGCATGCATTTCTCCAGCAAGCACCTGACAGAGAAGATTTCTTCATTGAAGACAGGTTTATACGGCTTGCCGGAACGGCTCAACTCCACAATATGCTTCTTGACGGATATTCACCCGAAGATATCATTGCAAATTGGTCGGATGACGTGGAGAATTTTAAATCTTTAAGAGAACCATATCTCCATTATAATGAAGATATGCCGCTTTAATAAAATTGATTACGGCTTAAGACCTTTTGGTGAATATAATTGTAGAGACGTTCTCCGGAACGTCTCTACTCACCCAACAATCATACCTACCGATGATGCAAGAATATGTTGTGCGAGGTAATAAAGCGGTAATCCCCATAATTTATTCGATAAGCCCGGTGCAACAAATTTGTTCCGTGCGACTGCGATATCTGAGACGGCGAACAGGACAGCTCCGGTCAAAATGGTAACCGGGCCTCCGGCAAGCGTGCAACCTCCTGCCAGAGATACCATAATCCCGATGACCAGTAAATACAACCAGAGAGGAATGCGTGTATTTGTTGCAAGAAACGGATATAGCCATCTACCGATTGATACAATAAATAGTGTGATAAGTACAGCACTCAGGAGTGTCCATCCTATGTCGATTCCGAAAATAACAAACGCTGTCGAGTATGCTATGTGCGCCAGGCCGAAACCGAGCAATCCGGTCATAAAGGTTGATCTATTTTTCGGGATCAGGAAAATATCCCCGAAAAAGGAGAATACAAATGCGGTAAGCATCACTAACCCGAAGGTTGTATCAAATGCACCATATCCGATCGCGGCAAGAATAAATCCTGCAGACGCAATAGGTTTGGCTATCCATCGAAGCGTTTGACGATTTTGTGCTTCAGCAATGAGCAGGACGATCAGTGCTGTTATGGTTACTGTAATGCCCGTGATTATGAGCATAATTTTATTGCGTTAAAAGAGGACTCAAACATTAATTACCATAAAATATTATAAAATTCCTATGACTGCAAATAAAATAAGAAGCAATTACTTGATAATGATTATTAAAATACATAATATCATTTAATTGGCTTTTAATCGCTGAGCGAAGCGGCTTAATCTCTTATATACCCCTATCTAAAAAACAATTCAAGGGATCTATGGACTTTTCAAAAACAAAATCAGGAACGGCCGCGGTATGGGCTGGCGAAGTGAAACCGTTTGCCGAAGGCGCAACCACCCCGCCGGTATTCAATAGTGTTACATTTGCATATGATAATATAGACGATTGGTTTGATAGTGCAGTCGGTAAAAAAGAAGGGCACATCTATAGCCGGAATACAAATCCGACTGTCGCGGTCTTTGAAGAGAAGATGCGGGTCCTTGAACACGCCGAAGCTGCAACATCCTTTGCGACGGGTATGGCTGCCGTAAGCAATACGCTGTTCACGTTGCTGTCGCCCGGCGATCGCGTTGTCTCGATAAAAGATTCATACGGCGGTACCAGTAAAATATTTATGGATCATCTTCCCCGTTTCAATGTCGATGTTATGCTGTGCGAAACCACCGATCACGAACAACTTGAATCTGAGGTACAAAAGGGTTGTAAAGTATTATATCTCGAATCCCCCACAAACCCGACCCTGAAGATCCTTGATCTGCATCGTTTGATTCAGTGCGCAAAGGAAGCCGGGACAGTTACGATCGTTGATAATACGTTTGCGACGCCCATTAATCAGAATCCCATACTCCTCGACGCCGACCTGGTGCTGCACAGCGCGACAAAATTCCTGGGTGGTCACTCCGATGCGATGGGGGGTATAATCTGTGGCAGGAAAGAGCTTGTGGAAGAAGTATTCCGGTACCGCGAGATTAACGGTGCCAGTCTCAGCGCAGCCGCTGCATACTATCTTATCAGGGGCATAAAGACACTCGAATTACGAATCTTGCGTCAGAATGAAAATGCATTGAAAATTGCACAATTTCTCAGCAAGCATCCAAAAATAGATGAGGTATATTATCCGGGATTGGAATCGCATCCCGCTCATACTATTGCCAGGCAACAGATGACCGGGTTTGGCGGCGTTCTCGGGTTTTCACTGAAGGGAGGATTTGATGAGGTGAAAGCGTTTCTAACCAATTTACAATTCGCCCATCGTGCGGCAAGTCTCGGGTCGGTCAGCACGCTCGTCGGTCCGCCCAAAACAACAAGTCACGTTGAAATGACCGAAGCCCAGCGCAAAAAACTCGGCATTCCCGAGACACTTGTGAGATATTCAACCGGCATAGAGAACGCCGAAGATTTACTTAACGATCTTGATAATGCGCTTGCTATGATATAAAGAGATACTAATATGATAGATAAAAACTTTACTTCGAACACCCTCGCCGATCTTGTAAAAATAAATTCGGTTAATCCCGATTTAAGTAAGGATGGAGCGGGAGAAGAAGAGATCGCACTGTACATTGATGGTATCCTTAAATCAATCGATGTTGAATCTCACGTATCGGTGTTGAAACCGGGACGGGTAAATGTTACGGGAATTTTAAAAGGAACGGGCGGCGGTACATCGCTTATGATCAATGCACATACGGATACCGTCGGTGTTGAGCATATGGATGAACCATTCTCAGCACGAATTGAAAACGGGAAGCTTTACGGACGCGGCTCGTATGATATGAAAGGATCCATTGCTGCAATGCTTGCCATGGCAAAAGCGATCCGTGAAAATAAAATCGAACATACCGGTGATATCGTTTTAACATTTGTTGCCGATGAGGAATACGAAAGCATCGGTACGCAGGAAGTGATAAAGCAGTACAAAACCGATGCAGCTATTGTTACCGAGCCAACGGATCTGGATGTTTGCGTTGCGCACCGTGGATTCGGTATATATGAAATCAAAACGAAGGGGAAGATTGCGCACGGAGGACGCCATCAGGAAGGAATTGATGCGAACACGAAAATGGGCACCCTCCTCGTAGAATTAGAAAAACTTGCCGATCGGTTACCGGATGAGAAACACCATGCATTGTGCGGGCAGGCATCGATGCACGTTCCGCTGATCAAAGGCGGACAGAGTTTGTTTATTTATTCGGGCGAGTGTACCATTAACGCGGAACGGAGAACATTACCCGGCGAACGGGAAGTAGAAGTACTGCAGGATCTGCAGAATATCATTGATATGTTATCCGAACGGGATAAAGATTTTAACGCGGAAATCAAACCATTGATATGGCGGGCCCCGTATGAAGTGTCTCGGGATGCAGCAATCGTTAAGAAGCTTTCTCAATGTGCAGCGAAAGTGCTGGGTTGTCAGCCAGCGTATATCGGTCATACATGGTGGGAGGATTCGGCAATAATCGGAAAAACAGGTACCGATACCGTCATCATCGGTCCGAAAGGCGGTGGTATTCATCAGGAAGTCGAATGGGTTGAGATACAATCGGTGATCGATCTGGCAACTATATTACTGAAAACTGCCGATGATTATTGCGGTGGTAAGTAACAAAAGTAATTTTATTACTACGAGTTTATTTTAATTCCGACCTGTCGGGATAATCTATTATGAATATATCCAAACAATCAAACCCGGTTTATGATGCAATTGCAGAGCAGTATGCACGGGAGTTTACCGAGCCATCGGATTATATTGACGAATTTTTAACGTACCTTCCGGAGTATGCACGTATCCTTGATGCCGGCTGCGGTGCCGGTGTCGATGCCGGGTATATGGCTGAGAAGGGATATACAGTAACCGGAATCGATCAATCAAAGGAAATGGTACGTCTTGCTCAAAAAAAATTTCCTCACATCGAATTCAGATATCAGGATATGAAGGAAATCGACTTTCCGCCGGATTCATTTGACGGTATTGTTGCTGCCTGTTCATTGATACATATTCCCAAAAATGATGTGCCGGGTGTTATTGAAACTTTTTCCCGGATTCTGAAACCCGGCGGTATGCTGTACCTTGCAGTCCAGGGCGGAGAACAGAAAGAACTATTCATACCTGAACCGTTAAAACCCGATGAAAAGCTATTCCTCAACATTATGTCATATGTCGAGATAAAAAATTTTCTTGAAAAGTATGAATTTATGATCGTAACAAAATATGAACGGGAACCTGATCGGGAGAAGGAACTTGATTTTACCAAGCTTTTTGTGCTGGCGAGGAAAGGGAACTGAACTATTACCGATTGTAATGGATATGAGCGATAACCGTAAAATCGAACGTCGGAGCAATGAAATTTCTCCTTGAACATAATCTCTATAAGACAGCGCGATGGCTCAGATTTTTGGGCTGTGATGTAAGGGTTATCGATGGTCCGGTCAGGAAAAATGAAATTATATCACAGAAGGATAGAATTTTTATAACAACCTCCGAACGATGGAAAGCTATACTTATAGATGCCGGCATACAGTATCAGGTAGTACCGCGGGAGAACTGGAAAATTCAATTGTGCATGATCATTAATCGATTCAACATTCCAACGGAACTGCAGTTCGACCGTTGTTCCCGGTGCGGCAATTATCTTGAGCTTGTTGCCCG
>SL_3KL_010_SEDDRAFT_10000397_pt1 | contig 35367 bp, 27 predicted proteins | sample SodLakKL_010_SED_2_FD_10381 | JGI IMG/M metagenome (IMG submission 10381) | reverse complement strand
TCTCGTGTCATATTAAATAATGGTATTTAACAGCAAAAATTAGGCGCTGTGCTTTTTTTTGACAGGGTTGCGTAAAGCGGTGTCAGAATATATATGACACCCGGATTCAAATAAACCCTGATTCGGAATGCCTGTGAAGGTGTCAAAATGCGATGATTGCAGCCTTGTTTGTTTGCACGGAGCATAATTAACTGTCAAAATTACGATAAAAAATTGAATATTTATGAAAGTCAGACCTGTCATCCTCTTTTGCTGAATGTAATGTAAATGTCGTTAAGCCCTTAAAAAAACGTTAGGTAACCATGCAGTTTAAAGGAGAATAGGGTTTATTGTGGTAGAGGAACAAATTTTTGCATTGGAATTTTCTTATATTGAGGTTGTTTTTGGTTGAGATTTTTTTTAATTTAGCAAGTTGGAGAAATGTCAATTGCTTTTTGGGGTGTATGTTAATCGTCACTTCCTTATGTTTTGGCATTTTTGGTATTTTTATGTTTTTTTTCAAAATGTTAACCTTTGCTTGAGAATGTTATAAAAATGTTATATTTGCGAAAGTTTTTCACAGTACAGACCAATTGAAATTTGCTGAATAGCTTGATAAGGTTACTTTTAAACAATCAATTGCTTGGATATACAAACAAAAACAGGAGACAAGCAGGGTTTTGCCTGTCATTTATTTGCGTTCAATCAGAAATCCATCGTTTTCGAAACGATGGTGGCTTTTTTTTACATTAATTATTAACCACCAATTTTTATTAACAAAAACAAAACATCATGAACAGACTAATTTGTTTTGGATTATTTTTGCTCTTCGCACTTGGAGTTCAGGTGCATGGGCAAGAATTGACAATTACCGGAACGGTGACTGATGCCGCCGATGGAAGTACGCTTCCGGGTGTGACAGTTGCCGTGCAAGGCACCACCCAGGGTACCGTAACGGATATCGACGGGCGGTATCAGATCCGGACCAGCTCGGACGCTGTGTTGGTATTCTCATTTATCGGGATGACCACGCAGGAAGTCCCGGTAGAGGGAAGAAACATCATCAACGTTGCACTGGAGTCGGAAATCAGGGCTTTGGGTGAGGTTGTTGTTGTCGGATACGGTACAGCGCGTCCGGTAGGAACCGTTGTAGGTTCACTCACAACCGTAAGTGCCGAGCAAATCGAAAGAAGACCGGTCGCCAATGTGTGGGATGCCATGCAAGGGCGAGTATCGGGCCTTCAGGTATTTACTTCATCAGGTGAGCCGAGCCAGGTATCATCCATGAGGCTGCACGGTGTGGGATCATTGGGCGCAAGCTCAACACCACTTTATGTGCTTGACGGTTCACCGGTTGCTCCGGGTAACATTCTTTCTCTCAACCCAAATGACATTGAGAGCGTTACCGTATTGAAAGATGCTTCGGCAACTTCCATCTATGGAGCGCGCGCAGCCAATGGTGTGATCTTCATCACCACCAAGCGCGGCCACCGCGACGAGCGTGCCATCATTACTGTGAACACGCAGTACGGTATTTCTTCAATGGCCAATGAAGACTACTTCAACAGGTTTATGAACACTGATCAACTGACCAACCTCTGGATTGAAACCGGTTATCAAACGGAAGAACAGGTTGCCAATCTTTTGGAAACCTATCCGCACGACACCAGGTGGCACCGCTATTTCTACCAGGAAACAGCCCCCACTTACATGGCTGATATCTCTGTACGTGGTGGTGGCGGAAGAACCACTTACTATGTTTCCGGTGCCTATTTCCAGCAGGAAGGTCTCGCAACTTTCTCTGACTTTGAGAGGTACTCGATACGTGCCAACATCAATTCATTTGCCAATGACTGGTTCAGTTTTGGAGCAAACATGGCTATCGCCAATGACTTCAGGCAGATAAACCCGTTTGCCCGTAACTTTATTGAAGGTGGTTTGAGCAGCCTTATTCCGCCCTTCTATTCACCCTATGATGAAGACGGAAACCCCGTTGACGGACTGATGCCCGGCACCGGTCGCTATGACCCCTATTACCGTGAAAGAATGTTCCCAAGAGAAGGCGACAACATTCAGGCGAACCTTGTGGGTTATATACAATTAAATCCCATGGAAGGTCTTACCATCCGTACGCAAGCCGGTATTGACGGTTATGATTATCGCTATTTCTCACAAAGGCTGCCCTCTTTTATCGGCAACCTTGGAAACGGTTCGGCACTGGAGTATTTCTCAAGGAATATTACCAGGAATATTACCAATACTGCCGAGTACAGGTTTAACGTTGGTGGCCGCCATGAATTCACCGTTTTGGGTGGACAGGAATATCTGGAAAACAATTTTGAAAGGTTTGAAGCTTCCTCCGATGGCCATAACGATGACCGATTGATGCTTCTGACCGCAGGTCCGGAAAACCGTAACCTTGACCATGCAAAAAGTGAATATGCATACTCTTCGTTCTTTGGTCGTTTCGACTACTCTCTTGACAGGAAGTATTTCCTTGATTTTTCTATTCGTCAGGATGAGTCTTCCCGTTTCGGACGCGACAACCGTTCAGCTACATTCTACGCTACCGGTTTGATGTGGGACATCGGACGTGAAAGCTTTATGGAAGACTTTGACTTCATCAGCTCTTTACGCCTCAGGACCAGCATAGGTACATCAGGTAACTCTGAAATCGGTAACTACGGACACCTGGCAACCGTTGGTACAACCCAGTACAGCGGTGCATCAGGCTGGCTTATCGCCACTCCCGGAAACCCCTTGCTCGCATGGGAAAAGCAAACCAAATTCACTATTGGTACCAATATGTCCCTGTTCAATGACCGTTACAACATGAACATTGAATATTACATGAGGGAAACCGAGAACCAGTTGATTTCTGTACCGCAGCCATATACCAGTGGTTTTGCCAACATTACAGAAAACGTTGGCTCCCTCAGGAACAGCGGTATTGATATTGAAATCAGTGTTGATGTGCTCAGAGAACGGGATTACTTCCTGACACCTTATGTGAACTTCAACTATAACAAAAACGAGGTAACCGAGCTTTTCCACGGCCGCGATTACTGGATCATCCCCAACACCGGTGTTGCATGGGTAGTTGGCAGTCCGGTTGCTTTCTATTATCCGATTTTTGCAGGTATTGATCCTGAAGACGGTATGCCCATGTGGTATGTTCCCGGCGAAGACAGGACGGTAACAACCAAGGAAGAGACTACCAAGGTATTCAACACTGCAGACCTGGAACAAAACACAGGTACTGACAGGTATCCTCCTTTTGCCGGTGGTTTCGGTTTCAACGCCGGTTGGAGAGGTTTTACCTTCCAGGCTGACTTTGCTGTGGTCTTAGGAAAATATATGATCAACAACGACCGCTTTTTCACCGAGAACCCATCCGTCTTTGCCGGATGGAACCAGCACGAATCAGTTCTTGATTACTGGAAAGAGCCCGGTGATCAAACTCAATTCCCGCGCTGGGGTGAGCAGTTTACCCAATTCGACTCCAGACTTGTTGAAGATGCATCCTTCATGCGCATGAAAAACCTGACCGTTGCTTATGACCTTCCGCAGTCAATTATGCAGCGTACCGGTTTCGTTACGGGTTCAAGGATTTTCCTTTCCGGAAGGAACCTGCTCACATGGACAAACTACCGTGGTCCCGACCCGGAAGTTGACTCCAATATCGGTATGGGTACCAACCCCAACACTAAGCAGGTAAGCCTCGGTCTTACATTAACTTTCTAATCACCATAAAAAGACAAAAGATCATGAAAAAACTATTTAAAATATTTTTGGTGTTGGGTTTCACCATGGCATTTACTTTTTCTTGTGATGTAGAAAGATTCCCCTATAATGCTATTGAGCAGACCGAAGCTTTCCGCACCATGACCGATGCCGAAACCATCAGAAATGGTATGTATGCGCAGCTAAAGCACCGTGTGTACGGACTGTTTATGTTCTCTACCGACGTGCAGGCCGACCTGCTGAATGCAACCCTGGACTTTGGTAACCGTAATGGTAATCCCCACAGATGGGAGCCCATGCTTGCTACCGATTATACCATTCGCGACGTTTGGCAGTTGTATTACAGTGCCTTAGTAAACGTGAACAACATCATCGAAAACATGGAGTTGGTTGAGGCCGACACTGAGGCTGATCAAGCTTTATTAAGCCAGTTTACCGGTGAAGCTCATCTGATTCGCGCTTTTTACTATCACCAATTGGTGATCAGGTGGGGCCTGCCCTATAATTCGGCTACTGCCTCTACAGACCTTGGCGTACCACTGGTACTAAGGTACAACCCAGCTGCCAGGCCGGCGCGTGCAACCGTTCAAGAGGTATATGACCAGATTATGGCAGATATTCAGGAAGCCAAGCTGCGCTTGCCAGACGGTGGCCCCAATTCTATCGTTGCCACCAGGGATGCAGCCCTTGCACTGGAAGCCAGAGTTCGCCTACATATGAGCGACTATAGCGGAGTTGTCAGCGTTGCAGAAGAACTGATCAACAGTGGCAGGTATCCGTTGGCCACAACACTTGCCGGACTTGAAAACAAATGGGTCAATGACCAGTCGTCAGAGATCATTTTCCATGCATTTGTTGCGAGACCTGATGAGCTAAAAGGAGGAGCTGGTGTGAACACCATCTTTCTTGGATTCCAGGCGGGTGCAGGTCTTTACACTCCTGACTTTGTGCCTCAGCAGTGGGTGATTGACATGTATGATGAAAACGATTTCCGCAAGCATGTTTTTCTGGAGGAAAAACTCATCAGGATTCAGGGCTTTGAATATCCTGACATCTGGCTGATAAACAAGTATCCCGGAAACCCGGAAATGTTTACCAATGTTACCAACTATCAGCACAGACCGAAATTGTTCCATATTTCAGAGACCTATATGAACCTGATTGAAGCCCTATTTCATGTCAATGAAGGACAGGCACTGACCCGTTTGAATGAAATTCGTCAGGCACGTGGCCTGGGTGATTTGAGCGGACTTTCAGGAAACCAGCTTCGTGATGCCATCCGTGAAGAGAGACTGCGCGAATTGCTGGCCGAAGGGTATCGTCTGAATGACCTGATGCGCTGGGGCTTGGGCTTTGAGCGCGGTGATCCGCAAAATATCAACTTCATTGTTACCGGTCCTACCTACAATGAGTTAAGCATTGAACCAGGACACGTCAAATTTATCTGGGGAATTCCGCAAAATGATATGACCACCAATGACAACCTGGTGCAAAATCCGGGGTGGTAATATTTCCCAATTGAATTATTCTTGTCAGGATTTTCCTGGTATAATAAAACAGCCCGAAACTTTTGAGTTTCGGGCTGTTTTATATTTCCTGAATGCTGAATTAAAAGTCGGCAGACCCGGATAATATTACATTGCAATTTTTAACAAAATTTTATCAAAAATTAAATAATTTTTATATTTTTGTAAAGCTTGCGTGAAGTCTTTTTTTATGCAAGCTATCATTTTAATTATTCACCAAAACAAAAACAACATGAAAAGATTTTTGTTAGTATTCATTGCTCTCGTTCTGGTGGGCGGTATGTTACATGCCCAGGGACGAAGGGTGTCTGGCACTGTTACTGATGCCTCCGACGGCAGTACGCTACCCGGGGTGACAGTTGCTGTGAAAGGCACCACTATTGGTACAATTACCGATATGGACGGGCGTTATGAGATCACTGTTTCGGAAGGCTCAACCCTGGTGTTTTCCTTCATCGGCATGATTACCCGCGAAGTGGTTGTAAGAGACCAGACGGTAATCAATATTGCCATGGAGCGTGACATTGCGGTACTGGACGAAATTGTGGTTGTGGGATACGGTGTGCAGCAGCGAAGAGATGTTTCAGGCTCAATCTCTTCCGTTAGCGGCGATGCCATCCGGACAATCCCCATCCAATCTTTTGACCAGGCGCTGCAGGGTAAGGCCGCCGGTGTGAGTCTCACACTTCCCAATGCTGTATTGGGTAACCCCCCGGTTATCAGGGTGCGTGGTGTAAACTCCATCTCCGGTAGTTCAAGCCCACTCTATGTGGTTGACGGTGTTCCGGTATTTACCGGAGAAATGGGCCGTACGGCAGCAGCGGTAAACCCCCTGGCCGACATCAGCCCTTCCGACATTGAGTCAATCGAAGTTCTGAAAGATGCCTCCGCAACTGCCATCTACGGTTCACGGGCTGCAAACGGTGTAATCCTCATTACCACCAGAAGAGGAACCGAAGGCGATGTGCGTGTTACCTATGACGTGAGCACCGGTTGGTCATCAGCATACAACTTCTATGACCTGATGAACGCCGAACAGTATGTTTATACCAAAAATACGGCAAGACGCAATGCTAATCTGAGCGACGCCTATTTTCTTGCGTATGACATCAACGGCAACCTGATTGACACTGACTGGTACGACTATGTTTATCAAACCGGTTTTCAGCATTCGCATGCCTTGAGTTTCTCCGGAGGAACAAGGGAAACAAAGTACTATTTTGGTCTCAATTATTCGGAAACAGAAGGTATTATCCGTACCAATGCATTCCAGAGGCTCAATGCCCGTATGAATATTGATCACCAAATGACTGACTGGTTGAACTTTGGGGCTAATATTTCTTATGCGAACACCTACACAGAGTCTCCGCAAACAGGTTCCTTGCCCGGGTCCAACTTTGCAACGGCTGGCTTGGGCCGTCTGGCTATGGTTACTGCGCCCAACGTTCCCGCTTTCATTACTTATGATGATGATGGCAATATCATCAGCGTTACCGAAGGGGAATACAACATCAACTGGGGCGCCAATGCTATGGGCCGTCTTGAAAACACCCAAAGCACCGGATTTTTCCATCCCGTATGGATTCAAGACTTTAACTATGCAAACTCAGAAGCTGACAGGATCCTTGCCAACGTGAGTGCCAATGTGGAAATCATTGATGGTCTTGTTTTCCGTTCAGTATTTGGTTTGGACAACCACAACATGGAGTCCAAGCAATTCTGGCACCCTGACCACGCCGACGGCCGCACACGCGGTGGTGATGCGTTCAACTACTTCGACCGCAGAAGCCGCTGGAACTGGACCAATACCCTGAACTACATGTTCACTGCGCTGGATAACCTCAGTGTGAATATGCTGATCGGCTCGGAAGAGCAGCACTCTCAGTGGAATGGTTGGAGTGCATGGCGCTATGACCTGGGTGATACATTCTACAACAACTTCCAGGGTAACTGGCTGGAAGAAAATGTTCCCCCGTCACAGATGTTGTTCGAGAACTACTTCATCTCTTTCTTCAGCCGTTTGAACATGAACTGGGATCGCAGATACTTCGTTGAACTCACAGGCAGAAGAGATGGCTTCTCCGGGTTGGCTGCAGGAAACAAGTATGGTAATTTTGGTGGTGCATCATTGATGTGGAACATCTCCAATGAATCATTCTTTGCAAACAGCGACCTGGGCGATATCTTCTCTGATCTGAGGTTGAAAGGTAGTTATGGTAAAGTAGGTAATATCAGCGCTGTTGGCAGCTATGCCTCATTGTTCCTTTATGGTGCAGGACAGTATTTCAACAACTCCACTCTTTTCTTTAACCAGGCAGGTAATGCTGAACTGGAATGGGAAACCAGCAGTAAGTTAGATCTTGGTCTTGCATTTGCTATCCGTAATGACCAGCTGCAGTTTGAACTTGGATACTTCCATAATGATGTTGATGGCTTGGTCCTGAACGTACCGCAATCACCCTCGAAAGGTATCCCCGGAAATGTTCTTCCCCAAAACATCGGTTCTATGATGAACCAGGGCTTTGAGTTTTCTATGACCAGCTTTAACATCACAACTGCCGATTTTTCCTGGGTAACCGACTTCAATTTTTCCTATGTGAAAAATGAGGTTACCGCACTGGCTGAGGGTGTTGATTTTATTCCCGGTGTGGCACACCTGGAAACCACCAACCGTACGCTGGAAGGCTATCCCATCGGTATGATCTGGGGTGTGGAAACCCTTGGCGTTTGCCCCGACACCGGCAGAAGGATGTTTGTGAAAAGATATGCTGATGGCTCTACAGGTGTTGTTTATTATGGTCATGGTTCAGAATGGCCTGATGGGCAAGCCGGATGGAGATATGCTGACGGTACCGAATCAAGAGCGATCAATATCATTGACGACGGTGTTGCATTGGGTAGCGCACTTCCCAAGTTTTACGGTGGTTTGGACAACACATTCAGGTACAGAAACTGGGACTTCAACCTGGGTCTGACCTTCGCACTTGACTTTTATGTATATAACGGATCACTGACAGGCTTAAGAGACCACAGGCCAGGCTGGCAATATGAAGAATATGTATATCATAACTTCTGGAGGCAGCCCGGTGATCAGACCGATATCCCCAAGCCTATGTGGGGTGACAATGTATCTAATGGAAACACCATGGTGCAGTCTCAAAACGTAGAAAGAGGTGACTTCCTGAAGGTGAGAAACTTAAGTGTCGGTTACACCATGAGAAATGACGCGTTGAACCGCGTGGGTATCTCTAGTGCGAGAATTTATGCCCAGATGTTCAATATTTACACCCTGACAGGATACAGTGGCAGTGACCCGGAAATTTCTGCTATGGGTGATACGAACCTTGTTCCCGGTGTTGACCGTAATACTGTTCCACAGGCAAGGACAATCTCTATTGGTGCAAACATTTCTTTCTAACCAAAAAAACAGATACATCATGAAAAACTCAATCATAAAAACCTTACTGGTGTTGTTCGTGGCCGTCGGACTCACGGCGTGCTTCGACGACTATCTCGAACCAATACCGGAAACCCAGATTTCCGAGCTTTCGGTCTTTGACACCAGGGAAAGAGTCGTTGCCCAGGTCAACGGTATTTATGCCTCCTTCAAAAGCGGGCAATACCTGGGCGGACGCTACCAGGTGTACAACTCAATCAGAGGTGACCATTTTCTTAATCTGCAAACCAATGGTGTAACAGGTTATCAGACATGGCAAAACCTGGTTTTTCCCTCAACCGGTGAAGTGGTTAACCTTTGGGCACAAATCTATGCCGCCGTTAACCGTGTAAATATGTTCCTTGAAGGTATGGAAGACAACCAGGCCTTCATGTTCGAGAACAACATTATTACGCAGGCTGAATACAATCAATTCTATGGTGAAGCACTTGCCCTCAGGGGTATGGCATATCACCACCTGATTCAATTGTATGCCCGTCCGTACAACCAGGATCCAAATGACTGGGGAGCAATTCTTCGTATCACAGCGCAACGTTCATCTGCCGACAATGATATGCCAAGATCAACCCTGACAGAAACCTATGCCCAAATACTGGACGATCTCAATACAGCTGAAGGCTTGCTCCCAGATGTGAGTGGCAATAACAATGATGATAGGGTCACCCGTGTACACAAATCCACAGTGATTGCTTTCAAAACCAGGGTATATCTGCATATGAGCCAGTATGGCAATGTGATCAGCGAAGCCAATAAAATTGTATCGGCATCGGCTCCTTTCACAGCCCCGTCCGGAGTAAACTATGCTTTGCATCCCGATTTTGAGGAAATTTTCACCCAGTACACTACATCTGAGTCCATTTTCTCTATTCCGATGACGCCCACTGAGCTTCCGGGTACGCAGAACTTCCTCGCGCACTACTTTTCTGATGCTCCGGTTGGTGGATTGGAATATCCGATCAATCAAGACAGCCACGTATGGACAAGTCAGGCATTCCCGGCAAACGATGTGCGGAGATTGCTGGTTCAGGAGAGAACATTCCAGGGTGTGGATCACCTGTTTGTTGACAAGTATCAGACTCCCGGCCAGTTAGACTGGGCACCCGTTATTCGTTATGCGGAAGTTATCCTCAACCTTGCCGAAGCAGAAGCATTGGCAAATAATTCGGTTACCTCCAGAGCACTTGCGTTGTTGAACGCTGTTTTCCTGAGGTCAAATCCAGGTGCCGACCCCTTAGCCATCACCAATGTGAACGAATTTGTGCAAAGAGTTCACCTCGAACGCGAGATGGAATTTATGGCGGAAGGTATTCACAACATGGATACACAGAGAACACTCAGCGATCATCGCGCAAAAGAAGGTGTTTCCGCAGTTGGGCCCGGTGCAACACAATATGTATGGCCTATTTCTCAGAATGAGCTGAACACCAATAGCTTGGTGCAGCCCAACCACTAATTTCTTTGTTTTGGTTTTTTACGAAAGGGTGGCCCGAATACCGGGCCGCCCTTTTGTCGCAATATATCAACAAGATTATTAATGATTATTTGTGAACTGAAGTCGCTGGTTTATAATATTTATCGATAAAATCTGATTTTTGCCGGTTAGCTTTTGTTGTAATCAAAGTTAATCAATTCCGGAAAAAGTACCATGAAAGCCCATAACTACCCGGCAGGTGTCGATAATCCTGAATATATCGTTATCCTCTCCACGGATAATGATCTGTCAGGCAAAATGCAAATGGCCCTGTCTGAGAAAAACTATCTTGTCAAAACATTTACCAAGGTGGTATCTGCTATAGAATGGCAACGTACTCTTGGGCCGGGCTTATTTTTATACATTATTGATGCCGAGCAAGCTGACACTCCATGGGATGAAAGCCTTCGGTTGTTCAGGGCGGCCGGCCTGCATATCGATTGCCTTGTATTGCTGGACCCGGAAAATCAAACCAGTGTGCGGGATATGCGCATCAAGGGTGTTCGTGAGGTTTTTCCCAGGAAAGAATCATTTTTAAAAATAATACCCTCCCTTGTGGAACAGGAGATTGGTGTTATCAGTATGGAAACCAAATTGATTGCTGTAAAGGAGGGGTTGCGGCGCTATGAAGACAAACTATCTGGCTTAATAGCCAAAATCAGTCATATGTATACAAATGTCGATCATGCTGATCCCCAAAGCAGTGAATATGATCTGGCATTTACTGAGCGTTTGTTTGAGGAACGGATACGCTTGATTGAGTTTAGTTCCAAAGAGATGGTCTCGTTGCATACATGGGACAGGAAACTGAAATATATCTCTCATGCCGTTAAGAATATAATGGGCTACAGTCCTGATGAATTGATCAACACATCCATCTATCAATATATTCATCCGGATGATGCCAATGAAATAAAGGCAAACCATGCAAAAGTCATTAAAGAAAAAAAGCGTTCATTTTCAGAATGCTGCCGGGTAAGAAAAAAAAATGGAAAATACATATGGCTGGATTCAGTGAACCGGATTATTTACCAGAAAGATACCGGGCTTGTGGCTGAGATTGTAAGTGTCAGCCGTGATGCAACCGAACGAATCGAGAAAGATAAATTGCTAAGGGCAAAGGAAACCGCAGAAAGTGCCAACAGAGCAAAATCCGCCTTTATGGCCAATATGAGTCATGAGATCAGGAATCCCTTAAGTGCTTTGATCGGTATGGCACGTACCCTGGAAAAAACCAGTCTTGACCCTGACCAACAAATGTATCTTCAATCCATTACAGCCTCAGCACAAAATTTGCTGGACATTATCAATGATATCCTTGAGTATTCGAGCATGGAGGCACAAAAGGCGGATATTCAGTTGAATGAACTGGATCCCCGGAAGCTGATACTTGAAACCATTGCTATGTATGAGTCTAAATCCCTGGATAATAACAATACCATCCAACACAGGATAGAAAAATCTGTACCTGCATTTTTTTATGGCGACAATCAAAAGATCTGCCAGGTGCTGGACAGGCTTGTCGATAATGCCATTAAATTTACTTCAAATGGGCACATAGATGTAATTCTCCGGTTGGTTAAAGACAAAGCGTACAATGACTGGTTAAAATTTTCTGTATTTGACACAGGTATTGGCATTGCAAAAGCAGACATGGACAATGTGTTTGAAGCATTTATTCAGGGTGATAATTCCACCAAAAAGGAATACAAAGGTACCGGTCTTGGGCTTAGTATTGCAAAAAGTCTTGTGATACGGATGGGCGGAGAGCTGGGCTTTGAGAGTGAACCGGGGAAAGGAAGTCATGTTTTCTTTACACTGCCTCTCATTGTTGAACCTGAAGAGGAGGTAGCCGATGACAACCCGGTGGCTTATGAAAATGAAGGGAGAACGCTCCGTATCATGGTTGTAGAGGATGAGCCCATCAACCAGTTGTATCTTGCAGGGTTTCTAAAGTCACAGGGATGGAGTGTTGATACGGCAAACAATGGCTTGGCGGCCATTGAATTATTTGCTCCTGGCAAATACGATCTGATCATCATGGATGGCCAAATGCCGCGTATGGATGGTTATGAGGCAACAAAAAAGATAAGGGAGACAGAGGGGGTACACCGGCGGACACCCATCATTGCCATATCGGGCTATGCCATGCCCGGCGACAGGGAACGCTTTATGGAATCGGGCATGGATGATTATCTTACTAAACCTGTGGAGGAAGATCAGTTGCTTGAGAAAATACGCCTGCACACAAATAAGTGATGGCTTGCCTGGAAACTTTTATGATTCTTCAATGGCTTTTATACCGGGAAGGACTTTCCCTTCCATGGATTCGAGCAGCGCACCTCCGCCGGTACTCACATAGCTTACCTTCTCCTGAAGCCCAAACTGATTGATTGCAGCCACTGAATCGCCGCCTCCGATCAGAGAAAAAGCACCCTTTTCAGTCGCCTTTACGATCGCTTCTGCGATAGATCTGGTTCCTTCTTCAAAATTTGACATCTCAAACACACCCATAGGGCCGTTCCAGAGAATGGTTTTGGCTTTTTCAATGACTTCATTGAATTTTTTGATGCTGTTTGTCCCGATATCCAGCCCTAGCCATTCGTCCGGAATATTGTCGGATGATGATTCCCTTGTGTTTGCATCATTGGAGAAGTTGTCAGCGATAATGGCATCAGCCGGAATATGTATGCGGACACCCCTGGCTTTGGCTGCAGCCATAATCTGACGTGCTGTTTCCAGGTAGTCATCTTCGCACATGCTGTTGCCTATCTTTCCTCCTTGTGCTTTAATGAAGGTGAACATCATGCCTCCTCCAATGATCAGCTCGTCGGCTTTGTCCAGCAGATTTTCAATAATGTCGATCTTGGAGCTGACCTTGGCCCCGCCAATAATGGCCACATAAGGTTTTTTGGTGTCGCTGAGTACTTTCTCTATGCTGGCCAGCTCATTGGCCATGATATAACCGAAACATTTGGCTTCAGGGAAGAATTTTGCCACGATGGTAGTTGATGCATGCGCTCTGTGTGCTGTGCCAAATGCATCGTTCACATACACATCTGCCAGCTCTGAAAGTTTTTTGGCAAAAGCTTCATCTCCTTTCGTTTCTTCTTTGTAAAAACGAAGGTTCTCAAGCAGAAGTACCTGGCCGGCTTCCAGCTTGTCCGCCAACTCCCTGGCCTCATCGCCAATGCAATCACCGGCAAATAAAACCTCCTTCTTTAATAATTTGGACAAATGTCCGCTGAGGTGCTTCAGGGAGAACTTCTCTTCCGGTCCCTCTTTGGGCCTGCCCAGGTGCGACATAAGAATTACGGAACCTCCGTCAGAAAGGATTTTTTCTATGGTGGGAACGGCTGCACGCATTCTCGTATCATCAGTAATGTCAAACTGATCATTGAGCGGTACGTTAAAGTCAACGCGAATCAATGCCCGTTTGCCCGAAAAATCTATGTTGTCAATTGTTTTCATTTTTGTAAGATTTGATCTGTTAAACCGGTTTTATGAAACCATCAGTAATGTGAATGGCTGCGGAAAATTGCTTATTTTTGTCAAGCCATCCCAAGATGCAAAAGTACAATTTTCTTTTATTATCGCAATCATTAGCAAACAACAGGATTAGGCAAGCAATAGGTTATTTATTCATTAATTCTGATATTCGATGCCCTTATTTCCGGATTCCATCTCAAGCAAATTGCCCAACACCGGCACCTCCATTTTTGCTGTCATGACACAGTTGGCCAAAGAACATGATGCCATCAATTTATCCCAGGGTTTCCCTGACTTTGAAGTTTCCCCAGTCTTGATAGAACTTGTTGCAAAACATATGCGGGCAGGCCATAACCAATATGCGCCCATGCCGGGCTTGCCTGCTTTGCGCGAAGCCATTGCCGAAAAAACGCTCAGTTTGTATGATGCAGAATATGACCCTGAACTGGAAATTACCGTAACGGCAGGGGCTACCCAGGCCATTTATGCTGCCATATCAGCCTTTGTGAGAGATGAGGACGAAGTAATCATATTTGAACCCGCCTATGACAGCTATATCCCTGCCGTGAAACTCAATGGCGGAGTGCCTATTACGTGCAAGCTCAAAGGTCCTGATTTTCATATTGACTGGGATGAAGTAAGAAGATTGGTGTCCAGCCGCACCAAAATGATCATTATTAACAGTCCGCATAACCCCACCGGCAGTATCCTGAAAAAGGAAGACCTGCTTCAGCTCGAAAAACTTGTTAGTAATACCGGTATCCTGATACTAAGTGATGAGGTTTATGAGCATATCATTTTTGAAGGAGAGCAGCATGAAAGCGTGTGCCGTTATCCCGGGTTGGCTCAAAGAAGCCTGGTGACCTGCTCATTTGGAAAGACATTTCATGCCACCGGTTGGAAAACCGGATATTGCGTTGCGCCTTCAAATTTGATGAAAGAATTCCGGAAGACCCATCAATTCATGGTTTTTTGTTCAAACACACCCGTGCAGCATGCCCTGGCTGAATATCTTCAAAAGCCGGATCATTATAAAGGATTGGGGCCCTTCTATCAAACCAAAAGAGATTTTTTTCTCAAGGCCGTAGAAGCATCACGATTCACGTTTACACCCGCCGCAGGCACTTATTTCCAGCTTCTGAGTTATAAAAATATCAGTGATGATGATGAAATGGCATTTGCCCAGAGGCTGACACAGGAGCATAAAATTGCCGCTGTTCCCACCTCTTCCTTTTACAACAACCTGCACAACAATTACTTACTGAGATTTTGTTTTGCCAAGTCCGAACAAACCCTAAAAAAAGCCGCCGATATATTATGCAGCATTTAAAAGTTCACTTGTTTCAATCAGACCTTTTCTGGGAGGACATTGACAGAAACCTGGACATGTTTTTTCAAAAAATTGGAAAGATAGAAGGTCAGCCCGACCTTGTTGTACTGCCCGAAATGTTTACCACCGGCTTTACCCAGGTTCCGCATGATGTGGCCGAGCCCATGGAAGGGAAAACCATGCAGTGGATGCAGTCGATGGCATCTGCCGGCAATTTTGCGCTCACCGGAAGCATCATCATCAAAGAAAAAGAAAAATACTACAACCGGCTGATATGGATGCCTCCCGATGGCAATTACGCGCACTATGACAAACGGCACCTGTTTACATTTGCCGGAGAAAACAAATACTATTCACCAGGGAAATCAAAGCTGATCGTTGAATGGAGATCGTGGAAAATCATGCCGGTGATCTGTTATGATTTGCGTTTTCCCGTATGGAATCGAAACGCCTATAACCAGGAATATGGATTTGCTTACGACTGTATGTTGAATGTTGCCAACTGGCCGGGTGCACGCAGCCATGTATGGCGCATTCTGCTTATCGCGCGGGCCCTTGAAAACCAGGCATATGTGATTGGTGCAAACAGGGTAGGGGAGGACAACAACAACATATACTACTCCGGTGATTCGGCTGTGATCAGCCCGAAAGGAGACAATATTTCCAACATTCCTCCTGACAAGGAAGCTTCAGAAACCATTGTAATGACCCGATGCGAGCTGGATGCCTTTCGTGACAAGTTTCGCGTTTGGGCAGACTGGGATACTTTCAGGATGGACACCTGATCTGTCAAACAAGCAAAAGGTCTGATTTTTGTGATCCGGGACAACCTTCCGGTCATCATTGCCTTGAACGGGGTTCTACGACAGGGCGGCTTCAAGTCTCAGGTTCTCGATGATAAACTGTTGCCTTTCCGGGGTGTTTTTACCCATATAAAACCGAAGTATCTCATTCAGGCTAAGATCTTTTCGGAGAATTACCGGATCGAGGCGGATATTTTTCCCGATAAAATTGCTGAACTCGTCAGGAGATATCTCTCCAAGTCCTTTAAATCTTGTGATTTCCGGATTTGCACCCAGCGACCGGATGGCTTGCAGCTTTTCCTGATCTGTATAGCAATAGTGGGTGGTTTTTTTATTGCGAACCCTGAAAAGCGGTGTTTGCAATATGTATAAATGACCGTTTCGTACGAGATCGGGAAAAAACTGCAGAAAAAATGTGAGCAACAACAGCCTGATATGCATGCCGTCCACATCGGCATCGGTGGCAACCACCACATTGTTGTATCTCAGGTTTTCCAGGCTTTCTTCAATATTCAGGGCAGCTTGCAGCAAATTGAATTCTTCGTTTTCATACACGATTTTCTTTGACAGCCCATAGCTGTTCAAAGGTTTCCCTTTCAGGCTGAATACTGCTTGCGTGTTTACATTGCGTGCCTTTGTGATGGATCCGCTGGCCGAATCGCCCTCTGTGATAAAGAGAGTGGTATCAAGCCTTTGTGCATGGTTATCGCTGTAATGGACACGGCAATCCCTGAGCTTTTTGTTGTGCAGGCTGGCTTTCTTCACTCTTTCCCTGGCCAGTTTTTTGATGTTGGCCATTTCTTTCCTGTCCCTCTCCGACTGCACGATCTTTTTCAGCAGGGCTTCTGCAACATCCTGATGCATATGCAGATAATTGTCCAATCTGCGTTTCAGGATGTCACCAATATAATTCCGGATGCTCGGCCCGTCAGGCTCCATGTATTGTGAGCCAAGTTTGGTTTTGGTTTGGGATTCAAAAACCGGCTCCTGTACTTTGATGCTGAAGGCAACCATCAATGAGGTTTTGATGTCGTTGGCATCAAAGTCCTTTTTGTAAAATTCACGGATGGTTTTATTCAGTGCTTCCCTGAAAGCTGCCTGATGGGTGCCTCCCTGGGTAGTATGTTGCCCGTTCACAAAGGAATAGTATTCTTCGCTGTACTGGCTTGTGCTATGGGTAAAAGCAAATTCAAGGTCTTCTTCCTGAATATGGATGATGGGATAACAAACCGGGGTGTCAATATTTCTGTTGAGAAGATCCAGCAGGCCATTTTTGGATACTAAGCGGCGACCGTTAAAAATAATGGTTAGGCCCCGGTTCAGGAACACATAGTTCCATAGCAATTTTTCTATGTATTCGTCGATAAACCGGAATTTTCCAAATATAGTGTCGTCGGGCCGAAAAGTAACTACCGTACCTGTGCGTTCATTACTGGTGGTTATTTCATTTTCCCTGATCAGTTTGCCCGATGCGAATTCAGCGCTTTTTGACTGTCCTTCCCTGATCGATTCAATGCGGAAGGAGTTAGAGAGGGCATTTACCGCCTTAGTTCCCACGCCGTTGAGCCCAACGGTCTTTTTAAACACTTTGCTGTCGTATTTGGCTCCTGTGTTGATACGCGACACACATTCAACCACTTTGCCCAGCGGAATGCCGCGGCCATAATCACGAACAGTAACCTGGGATTCATCAATGGTAACTTCAATGGTTTTGCCAAAGCCCATGATGAACTCATCGATGGCATTGTCGATCACTTCTTTGATCAATACATAAATGCCATCATCCTGGGAAGCACCATCGCCAAGCTTCCCGATATACATGCCGGGCCGCAAACGTATATGCTCTTTCCAGTCGAGGGTGCGTATGCTGTCTTCCGAATATTTTTCAGCCATCTTTTATCGCTGCTAATAATTTGCAAAGATACAAAATTTATCAGCTGTTGATTTTTGGCAGCACCCATGTTTGTCTGCATCAAACCAAAACCCGGATCATTTTTGGCCAAACACAGACCGGAAAAGTGTCCTGAAAGTTAATCTATGTTAAAGCTCCTTAAATAATGTTTACAGGAGTGCGGCCTGTTAAACTTTTTGCACCCGTTTTTGTCAGTATTATTGTATTGTATGCCCAAGCAGGGGCATTTTCTTTTGTTAATAACATTAAGTTTAATAATAACCATGAATAAACGATCAATTTTAATATGGGCAATAGTTTTCTTATTAACCGTCAGCAATGCTTTTGCACTGGCATCTGCTGAGCAGCAAGGACGGAGACCGCAGGGTAGCGGAGAAGCACAGGCTGCCGGAATAGTAAGCGGTAAGTTGCTTGATGAACATGAAAATGAGCCCCTGATGTTTGCCAGTGTGGTATTGTATTCTGTTGCCGACTCATCCATGGTGAGCGGCTCAATCTCTGATGAGAATGGCTTTTTTGAAATAAGGGAAGTCCCTTTTGGTACATATTACATCGTAATCAATTATGTAGGATACCCGAGGCAAACGTTTAACGATATCCGCATTACTCCCCGCGAAACACATTACCATATGGGAGAAATCAGAATAGCTCCGGATGCAACGGTACTTTCGGAAGTAACCGTTGAAGCGGCGAGGCAATTAATGGAAGTTGGTCTGGATCGCCGTGTTTTCAATGTTGCTCAGGAGTTGACCTCCGTTGGCGGGTCAGCACTGGAGCTAATGGAGAATATTCCAAGTATTGCAGTGGACTTTGACGGCAATGTGAGTTTACGTGGCAGTACCAATGTAACGGTGCTCATTGATGGCAGGCCTTCCACATTAACAGGTCTTACCGTATCAGAAGCACTGGAACAGATACCTGCAGAAAGCATTGAACGGGTTGAGGTGGTAACTAATCCTTCTGCAAGATTTGATCCTTCGGGTACATCCGGAATCATCAATGTGGTGTTAAAGCAGGAACGGCGACCGGGCTACAACGGTATGGTGTCGCTTAATGCGGGTTCGGCCGGCCGTTTTAGTGGTTCCGTGAACCTTAACTACCAGTTTGGTAATTGGAATTTCTTTACCAATTACAGTGCCCGCCTTACCGACATGGAAAGTTTCGGCAACAGTCAGCGGGAAACTTTTGTGGGCGACTTTTCAAATTTTATGGATCAGGACATTACCGGCAACAATGGAATGACTTCCCATAACATCCAGGCCGGCTTTGACTATCAGTTCAACCCCCGTAATACCCTTACTTTTTCTTCAAGATACAGCAACTGGAACCGGACGATGGATAACCTCACCCAATACATGCTTTACCAGGACCTGACCGATCCCAGCAGCTTGTTTTTGATGGACAACGATACAGATATGCTGCACAATTCATTCAATCACCGTCTGAACTTCCGGAGAACCTTTGCACAGGAGCACCGGGAGCTAACGGCTGATATGTCTTTTTCGACCCGCAACATGGACAGGAATCAACATTTTGCCCAGCAGTTCTATGAAAATGACTGGAGTTCGCCATTGGATCAACAGGTGTTGGAACGCTCCCAAATGGATGGTCAAAACTGGTCACTCAGCACACAACTCGATTATGTACATCCCTTGAGCGATCAGTCCAAGTTTGAGGCCGGTTATCGTATCCAGGTAAGGGAGATGGATTCATACTTTTTGTTTGAAAACTTCATTTCGGAGACCGATGCCTGGGAAAATAATGTGAATCGCAGCAACCACTTCATATACAACGAGCAGATTTTTGCTGCTTACGGTATGTATGCCACCATGCTGGGCCGTTACAGTGTTCAGGCCGGATTACGCGCTGAGCAAACCTTTGTTGACGGTGATCAGCGCACAACGGGAGTGACTTTTGACAACAATTATTTCAGCTTGTTTCCCACTGCCCATATTCGTCGCAGTTTCGAGAACAACCAGTCGGCCCAGATCAGTTACAGCCGTCGCATCAACCGCCCGCGCAACCGAAACATTAATCCTTTTATGAGATACAGCAGCGAGTATGAGGTGTCTATGGGTAACCCCCAACTAGAAGCTGAATTTATCAACTCTTTTGAGTTAAGTTATACCCGTTTTTGGCCCACAACTACCATCAACCCGAGTATCTTTTATCGCCATACCGATGGAATGATTACCCGATATCGCACGGTTCGCGACGATTTGCCGGGTATGGAAGGCCGCGATGTAACGGTTACCAATTTTGAAAACCTGAACAGAGGAGTTTCCTATGGTACTGAGTTCGTTTTGTCGCAAAGGTTTTCCAACCGATGGAATGTAAATGCAACCCTGAGTTATTTCAGGAGCATTATCGAAGGTCGTGGAGCCCAGATGGATGCAGAAAATGACAGCTATTCATGGTCGGGACGTTTAATGAGCAATACCAATCTTGGAAACGGATGGAGTTTTCAGGTAAATGGTTTTTACCGCTCGCCTATTATCATGTTGCAGGGAGAAATGGATGCCATGTATGCTGTAAATGCTGCAGTAAGAAAGAATGTGCTGGGTAATACCGGAACCATCACACTAAATTTCTCAGATATCTTTAACACCATGCGCTTCAGTATGCATAACTATGGCGACAATTTTACCATGGATATGGAGCGTTGGCGTACAAGCAGACAGATCACCATTGGGTTCAGCTTACGCATTAACGAATATGATCGCCGTAGAGACCGCAATGGAAGAAGTGATGACAATGGCAACGGAATGGACTTCGATGACTTTGATATTTAATCAACATAAACTGTTATAATAAAAAGCCCGGGTGATATAACAAACATCCGGGCTTTTTATTTATGGATAAAAGGGTCTCTCAATCAGGGTTTTTGTATCCAAAAAGTTGTTTCGTTTTAATGAATGCTGAAACATATTTTGGTACCATTTCCTCCCAACCCGGTTCATTGTTTTGAATTTTCTTCAATACAACATGTGAAAAATAGGGAAGAACATCTTTTTTGTAACCCGGAATATCAAGAATATAATTGTTTTCTGTGAGATGCCTGTACAGGTAAGCAATATCCTTATCGATGGGCATGTTTTGAACGGTGATGATCTCATCCTCATTTTTCTCCCTGCCCGGATATATGTACACCCTGAGGTTATCCATAAACAGTTTTCCGAAGGCTTCCATCATTCCGCCCTTCAGGTGTTTATAATATCTTTTGTCGATGACATTGAGGAATGTAAGTGCCCCGATAACCATCCGGATATTGTTGATTTTAAAGCGCTGGAACCACTCTCCCAACCGGTAAAACTCCCTGAAATTTGAAATCATCACATTCTGTCCCATCCCGCAAAGGATATCTACCCGGTCGAGAAAGTCACGCTCGTCAAAATCGTCTTCGTCAATCAGGTTGTTCAGGGTTATTTCACAGAGCACCTCGGCATTAGCTGCCTTTTTGTCGTATCCCACCTCTTTTTTAAACAGAGAAAATCCCGATTTAAGCATATCAAAGCCTACATAAGTGATTGGCCTGAAGCTACCCCTTAGCAACATGATATTCTTTTTGTAGAGGAGGTCGGCGGGTTGCTGAACGTGCCCGTGCCTGTCAAACATGGCAACTTTGGTCATTCCGTTTTTTACCAGCTGTACTGCCAAAAGACGGTTGTCAACATAAGCCAGGTCGGGACCGCTCATCCGTATCATGTCAATTTCAATACGGTCGCTGGAAATATCATCCAGCAATGATTTTAAGAAGCTGTTTGGATACTGATAATTGTAATAGCAGGCATAAATGAGATTTACCCCAAGCACCCCCAGTGTTTGTTGCTGCTGCAGGCTGTCATTTTCAAGAAGCCTCACATGCAATACCACGTCGTTTGGTATGGCACCTGGTTTTATCTGGAAACGCACCCCGATCCACCCATGTGCTTCATTGTCTTTCCTGTAGTTTAAAGTAGCCACCGTATTGGCAAATGCAAAGAAACGGGTGTTGCTGCCTCTTTGCTCCTTCAGCAGGGTTTCGAGGCTGTTGTACTCCTTCTTCAGCATTTGCAGGAGCCTTTTCTCGGATACGTAACGCCTTGAAGGGCTTTCGCCGTAAAGATAGTCGCTGAAGGCCATATCATAGGCCGAAACGGTTCTTGCGACCGTCCCTGAAGCCCCTCCAGACTGAAAGAAGCAGCGTGCAACTTCCTGACCACCACCAATTTCAGCAAATGACCCATAAATGGAACTGTCCAGGTTGATGAATAAAGCCTTCCTGTTGCTGTCCCAGACTTCTCTTTCGATTTGATTTTCCTGATCCATTTTTATAATTATTTAAGATCAAAATTAATAGAAATATGTAAATATAAAGAAAATTGTTTTAATTTAGCCGTTTTAATTAATGATGTCAATGTATTGATGTTTTTTTTATACAAAAGATATTTTAATTTGAGTTTTAAAGTCTTGATTGTAATCCAATGCAGGCTGTTTTGTAAATTAACTAGTTGGAAGCATTTTTAAAATTGTTAATAATTCATTTAGTGACATGCGTTTCTTAATTAATTTATGGGTTTAATTTTTATTGCTTTGAATTATGAACATATTGGTAACCGGGAGTAACGGACAGCTAGGCTGCGAGTTGCGTAAATTGGCGAAAAGTTATGAGCAATTTGTATTTGTATTTACGGATAAGGAAGAACTGGACATTAGGTCTGAGCATGCGTTAAATAAGTTTTTTAAGCAGAATAAGGTAGATTGTGTGGTCAATTGTGCGGGTTTTACTGCCGTTGACGGTGCAGAGGACAATATTGCCGCTGCAAATGAACTGAATATGCGTGGTGCAGGGTTTCTTGCAGCAGCTTGTACGGAAGCAGGGGCTTTATTGATCCACATCAGTACCGACTACGTGTTCAATGGACAGGCAGGATGCAAGCCATACAAAGAAACTGATGTGGCAAAACCCCGCTCCGTTTATGGTAAGAGTAAGCTGGAAGGCGAGCTTGAAGTGATATTTAATGCCCAAAGATCCGTCATTTTTCGCACCTCATGGTTGTATTCCTCATTTGGCCACAATTTTGTGAAAACCATATTGAATAAAGCCAAATCGGAACAGGAATTACGTGTTGTGTATGATCAGGTCGGAGCTCCAACCTATGCGGCTGATCTTGCCAAAACCATCCTGGATATCATTCCATTGCTACCCGAAAAAATACGTGGTAAAATATACAATTACAGCAACGAAGGTGTATGCAGCTGGTATGACTTTGCACATGCAATCATTGAGATGGAAGGAATAGACTGCCAGGTAAGGCCGGTTTTGACGGCTGAATTTAAGCAGCTTGCCCAAAGACCCCATTATAGTGTTCTTGATAAAACAGCAATCAAAACCGATTACCATATTGATATTCCCCATTGGCGTGATGGACTGCGCCGGTGCCTGGAAGCAATACGTGACTAGCCAAATAGTTGCGTGGTTAATCGGGCAGGGGGTGCACAACCGGAAATGTTTTGAATAACCCGAGTAGTTGAAACCTGCTCAACTTTTGGTTTGATACAATCTCCACCAGGGTGTTCGCGGATCGTTGTGGTGTTCGCGGTGATATCCGAAAAAATAGCAACTAAGCATCGCCCAAAGATGGTTTTTTGTTTGGGTGCGAGCCTTGTGCGGTCCCATTTCCTCGTGGTGTGGCATCCGGTGTGGCCAGTAAACACCTACCCAAAAAAGCTGCAGGGTGCCAAAAATTGCCGGCAGTGCCCAGTAAAGCAAAGCACTTAACTCAGTAACACCGGGAATAAGCAGCAGTAAATTGAAAAAGATCGCCATAAAAACAAGCTGAATAATGGTGACATAGCGCCACATAAAAACCCCCCACCATTTGAAGAAATTTTGAGAGTGCACATAAAAATCAGGATCTTTCTCTGTGGCAGCATATTTATGATGCATACCGTGATTTTTTCGTAAACGCTTGTAATACATACCCGCAAACAAAAACGATGAGGTATAACCGAGAATGGTATTGACCCATTTCTTCTGAGAAATATTGCCGTGCATGGCATCATGCGCCGTAATGAACAACCCGGTAAACAAATAAGCCTGGATCAATATGTGCAGGTACATCCAGGGGTTATCCCATGCAACCGGAATATTTAGTAAAACGTAGGCAAGATGTCCTCCCCAAAGAATAATAACGCTTAATGCAATAAATACTCCCATTTGTTTTTAGTTTGGATGAGCGCCCGGCCAGGTTTTAGATATGTATAGGATTTTGACGGCGTATTGCCTGTATATAACTCCCGGCATGTAACCGCACCATCAGTTTTAATTTCCTGCCGGGCGATGAAATATGCACAAATGTATTGATTTTTTGGCTTCCTTCAGCACCAAAGGCTAACTTGCCTGATTATTTATCTGGCCCATGTATCCGATCGCGGCTGTAATCTGCTTTTCTCGAAGAAATCCCTCAAACAAATAACTGTGTTTGTGTGTTAAATTGGCATGGAAAAATATTATTATGCCTTCTTACTGCTTGCCAGTATAGCCGTGCCAATGATTCGCAGCTTTGAGCCCCGAATCCGTTTCTGGCGCAAATGGCCGGCAATGTTTGCCGGTATCTTTGTAATGATGCTGGTTTTTATACCCTGGGACATCGCTTTTACGCGGCATGAGGTATGGTCGTTCAACTACAACTATGTACTTGGCTTCTATATTTCTAACCTGCCTGTTGAAGAATGGCTTTTTTTTGTGGTGATCACCTATTGCATTGTATTTTCCTATGAGGTATTGCGCTACTTTTTTCCAAAAATTGTTTTTCCACAGTTTTCTCTTACTTTGACTGTAATTTTGGGTGTGCTCTTCATCGTACTTGCTGTATTCAACACCCATCGTTTATATACCCTTGTGGTGATGTCGCTTACCGGTATTTTGGCCCTGTTGCAGCCCCTGCTCAAAACGCACAAAACCTGGCTTACCCATTTCTTCCTGACCTATCTGGTCATGCTTGCACCTTTTCTTCTGGTGAACGGTGCGTTGACAGGCAGTTTTACAGAAATGCCGGTTGTCAGCTATGATGACACACAGAATTTTGGTATCCGGATATTTACGATTCCCATCGAAGATTCTGTTTATCTGCTTGGCATGATGTTCATCACTTTCATGGTGTATGAACGTGTGAAAAAGTCCTGAGTTTCTTTTTTGTTTTCACGGTATTTTTTTGGCTGATATCAGGTTTGATATGTTGTTGGTGATTTTTCAATACCGGTTTCAGCGGTTGCATTGACTGTGTTTTTGCTTTTCGGGTTTTTGGAATATTTGCATGAAGCAGTATTTGCTATATACGTGGATATATTGTTGACAATGAGTGAGTAATGCAGGCAGAATTCTGAACCTGAAAAAACTCGTATTTTTGTTTAAAAAATACCATGGATCAAAAGTTGAAATCAGATTTCATTTCCCGTTGGAATAGATATTTTCCCGGTGCAGTTAAGCCATTTGCTGCATTTTACGGTGACCATCTGCACAATGCAGAGGTGGCATCCAAAAAGGAGGGACATCATTGTGTGATTGCGGATTTTTCGAAGGTTCTGCGAGGCAAGTCACTGGCTTTTAATGCAGACAATCTGGGTTGCGGAGGTGGTATCCGTTATTGTGGTTTTTCATCAGGGCCCCGGCCCGACTTTTCCTATTTTCTTTCTTACGGTAAGCCTGGAGAGATTGAAGGGGAGCGTTACAAGCGGGATCCTGATACGGTGAATGCATGGCTCAACCATGTACCGGAAATTAAGGCACCTGCAAAGTGGCTGATTTGTAAGCCTTTCGAAAAGCTTGAGGATGATGATCATCCGGAGGTGATTGTTTTTTTTGACAAACCGGATGTCATTGCCGGCTTGTTTACACTGGCCAATTACGACAGAAAAGATCCCTATGGTGTAAAAGCGCCTTTCAGTGCCGGTTGCGGGGCTGTGATCCAGTATCCGTGGTTGGAGAACCAAAAGGATGATCCGGATTGCATCATGGGTATGTTTGATTCTTCAGCACGGCCGTTTCTGTCGAAAGACAAATTGTCATTTGCCATTCCTATGAAACGTTTTGAGATATTGGCAGGGTATATGGATGAGTCTTTTCTTGTGACACCCACCTGGGATGTAATCCGGAAGCGTATGGAGCAGCAGTGATATTATTTAGCTGGGAAAAAAGGATAAGGCCAACGGTTGAGCACCGTTGGCCGTAATTTTTTATAGACGTATTTGCTTAGAGTGGCAGTGTGGCTGCAATGAGGAATGTGGCTGCGAAGGCAACAATGGCGTAAAGCTCCGGAAAAACAGCCAGAATCAGGGTGTTTCCAAAAACGTTATGTCCTGACCCGATGGCGGCGATACCGTTGGCACAAACCTGTCCCTGACGGATACCGGAAAGCAGACCGACAAAACCAAGAGCCAGTCCGGCTCCAAAAATGGCGGCTGCAGTTGCCCAGCTCATGCCGGCAGTCAGATAACCGGACAAAATAAAGTAACCCATGAATCCGTACAACCCCTGTGTTCCGGGGAGAGCACTTAATACCATGTAGTTACCAAAAGCCTCGTCATTTTTCTTCAGTGCACCAATGGAGGCGTTACCTCCCATGGAAACACCAAAAGCACTGCCGATACCGGCCAATCCGATCATTAATCCAATACCAATGTAAGCGAAAATAATTGGTTCCATAATGTAATAGTGATTTAAAGTGAGACGTTACGTGATTTTCTTAAATGGATTATATTGTTTTCCTCCACCGGAAAAGCCGGCGTTCTTATAAAACTCAACAAAGGTCAGACGCATGGGATGCACAAAAGCACCCAGCCCCGACATAAACAGGTTGATCCCGTGTCCGATAACCAATATGATGGTCATCACAAGGATGCTGACAACCGGTATGCTTCCGCTCATCGAAACGGCCAGGCTGTTGAACACAAAACCCAGGATGGCACTGGATATGCCCAATGCAAACAAACGGATGTAAGAAAGCAGGTCACCCAGGATTCCGGTGGCCATATTGTAGGTGTTCCACAAGCCCAGGCCAAAATTGATCATGATGTTTCTGTTCAGGTTGTTCAGGAACAGGATCATCAGTCCGCTGACTGCCAGCAGAGCGTAGAATGCCGGATTTAAGTCGGCAAAGGGGACACCTGTGAGCCGGCTGATTCCATATAATGCAATACTGCCGGTTATCAGGAGTATCCAACCTATGGTACCCACAGCATGTTTCCAGCCAAACTGCTTGGTTTCATTGATCGCTTTCAGGAAGAGGCCAAAAATAATTTGGATACCGCCGAGTATCAATGACAAATAGAACAACAGCATGTTGATATCGGTATCCTGTTGCTCAAACCTGGCGGCAAGGTCTTTATATACCGGCAAGCCTGTATCAAAGAGAGGGATGCCAAAAAACACTCCTGAGATGACTCCAAAGAAAAAGGTTGACACGCCCAGATAGAAAACAAGACCCATGATTTGCTTCAGCTCTTTCCGCACTTTCTTTTTCAACAAAAGGGCAGCGATACCCATGAGGATCCCGTAGCCGGCATCGCCGAGGCAGAACCCGAAAAACAGCATATAAAATGGTGCAAAAAAGGGCGTAAGGTCCAGCTCGTTGTATTTGGGCAAGGAATACAAATCACCCAGCATTTCAAACTTTTCTGCGAACTTTTTATTCTTTAGCAGGATGGGCGGTTTGTCTTTTTCTTCTGCTTTCTGGGTTATATAAAGGATGTTGTTTTTTTCGAGATAGGCAATGAGTCTTTCATTTTTCTCACCGGGTACATATCCCTCCATCAGCATTACTTTCTCATCAGCTTGTTTATCGGTATTGGCGAGGGCATTTGTATAGTCCACTTCTTCTTTTAACCGGTAACCATAAACCTTGATGGCATCAAGGGCATTCAATACATATTTGTCAAGTTCGCTGTTGATTTCGTCAAGGTCTTCTTCCAGTTTTTTTCTGTAATGAAGAAGTTCCGAAAGAGGCCGTTCCGGTGGTCTCATTTCTTCTGCGTCGATTCCCGGTTCTTCTTCACCCTGTTGTATCAAAACGAAATACACCTGTCCGGCATGCCGGCCGATCTCCTCTATGGGATATTCCTCATACCAGCTTTCCTGGAAACGGCTGGCAGCAACGGTAAAAAATTTGACATGCAGGTTTTCTCCTGCAAGCTTCCGGATGACTTCTTTGGAGAAGTCGCCCCAGGGTCTTACCTGGCTGATTTCTTTCTGCAGAAGTGTCAGCTGTTGAAATTTTTCATCCAGATTGTTATAGTATGCACGAACATCTTCAAAGGCAGTTTTTCCGTCGGTAATGGGTTCACCGGGCGTCGTTTCCCCGGCATCTCTTTTTGCCAGTTGTTTCACCACCCATTGTACTTGTTTGATCAGGTCGTATTTGTCGCGTACCTGATCAGGCACATCCTCCTGTTTCTCAATGAGGTGTACCACGCCAATTTCCCTTACTTTTTCAAGAAATTCGGGGTAATCCCGGTGGAATACCAGGAACGAGAACTTATGCATTGGAACGATCATAGTTTTGCCTCCGCTGCCTCTAATCTGTTTTTAACAATCTTTTGTGCTGCCTTCGAGAGGTTTTCTTCGTCTTCCAGGTAGCGTTTTATTTTGAGGATGGCTTCTTCAAAGCCGGGGATCTGAACTTTTTCGTAAAGGTTTACTTTTTGTGTGGTTTTTTTCCGGGCATGGTCCAGCAGTTCCATTTTCTGGGAAAAAACCTCTCTCTCTAATGCCGTATGGGCAAGTTGTTTGGTAATATTGATCCCGTCGAGATACCAGACAGGTTTATTGAACATGCTATACTCCTTGATGTCAAACAACACGTCTTCCAAAACGGGTGTTTTTACACCGGCAATCTTTTTCACGGAGAGTTGCACATCTTTTATGCTTACCAGCTCGTTGTCAAATTCATCCCACAGGGAGATGGCATGCTGATGCTCCTGCAGTTGCTGCTGCAGTTTCCGGTCGAAAGACTCGGCTGTTTCCTTGGCTTTTTTTACCTCGCTGCGCAGGGCGGCTTCCTTGTTTTTAAGGGTAGGCAGGGCTTTTTCCCTGACAGCAAGCTGCTTTTTCAGGCGCTGGAGATAGGTTTTGTTGTATTGAAATTTTATGGCCATTTGCTTCGATACGGTTTTCCTGATTTACAGTGCTGTATCAGCTTTTGTTTTTCCAGTATTTCTCAATAAATTGTTGTTTGAGGCCGACCTCTTCCGGTTTAAAGTAGGTTGCGAACAGATCATAGGCGGTCTCCAGCATTTCATCCGTTTCGATATTCACATCGATTGCCAGCAGCTTTCTGGAGTATTCTTTGGCGAACTCCAGCGACCTTTCGTCGTAATCGGTAAGGTCGAAGCCGTTTTCCTGTTTGGTTTTGGCGTTGGCGGCGTCGGCATAAAGCCTCACTGCAGCGTTCATAACCTGCGGGTGGTCTTCCCTTGTTTTTTTGCCGATCACCAATTGCTTTAGACGGGAAAGGCTTCGGAACGGATCCACGATCACTTTCCCCACATCGCTGTCTTTCCTCAGGAAAAGCTGCCCTTCGGTGATATATCCGGTATTATCCGGTACGGCATGTGTAATATCTCCACCTGAAAGCGTTGTAACGGCTATGATGGTGATAGAGCCACCATCGGGAAATTGTACCGCTTTCTCATAGAGGCGTGCCAGGTCTGAATACAGCGATCCGGGCATGGAGTCTTTGGATGGGATTTGGTCCATACGGTTGGATACAATACTGAGGGCATCGGAATACAGGGTCATATCTGTAAGCAGAACCAGTACCTTCTCATGCTTCTCCACTGCGAAATACTCGGCGGCTGCCAGGGCCATATCCGGAACCAACAACCTTTCAACAGGCGGTTCTTCGGTTGTATTGATGAAACCCACAATACGGTCCAACGCACCGGCATTATCAAACACATTTTTGAAATACAGGTAATCGTCGCGGGTGAGTCCCATACCGGCAAGGATGATCTTGTCGGCCTTTGCGCGCAGTGCCACCATGGCCATTACCTGGTTAAAAGGCTGGTCGGGGTCGGCAAAGAAAGGAATTTTCTGACCGGTTACCAATGCGTTGTTCAGGTCAATACCGGCTATTCCTGTGGGGATAAATTCCGATGGTTGCTTACGTCGAACGGGGTTCACACTGGGCCCGCCAATCTCGCGCTCTTCTCCCATGATTTCACCTCCTTCCATGGGATCACCGTAGGCATTGAAAAAACGGCCTGCGAGATCGTCTCCCACTTTGAGGCTGGGAGCCTTTCCGGCAAAGATCACCTCAGCGTTTGTGGCAATGCCTTCTGTACCCCCGAAAATTTGCAGGGTTACAATGTCGTCCATGATCTTTACCACCTGGGCAAGGCGGCCGTCAACAATGGCCAGTTCTTCATTGCCAATGCCTGTGGCCTTTAGTGAAACCGTGGCTTTTGTTAGCTGATACAGCTTGGTGTAAACCCGTTGAAATGCTTTTGTTTCTTTTTCCATTACTCCGTATCTTTTCCTAAAGGTTATTTTTTATGCCTTCACTTCTTCTGTTTTCTGATGCTCATCAGCTGATGCGGATGTCCTTTCTTTTTGTTCATTGAGGACATTTTCCAGCTCTTTTTTGTTTTGCTTAAACTCATCAGATTCATACACAGAATAGTTCATCTGTTTGAGGGCGTTGATCAGTCTTTTAAAATAGGGCCCTGCATCCTCAAAGGAATCAAACTCAAAGTCCATGTCTGTGATCTCCAGTGTTTTTTGCAGCATGAAGTTTTGCCTGTCCAGCGATGAGGATGCGTCGATTTTATCGAAGGCATCTTGCTGAAGAATAGCAAAGTCAATGAGTTCTGATTTCCAATAGCGGATATGATACTCTAAGGGTACACCGTCGTCGCCAAGGATGTTGATTTGCTCGTATGCTTCTTTTCCTCTAAGCAGGATATCCTTTGCCTTAAACACGCTGGTGGTCCAGTTTTCGTCGATGGTTTTGTTGAGATATTCAGCAATTTCGGGGTATTCCAGGTATTTGGAATAGCTGTCGATGGGATCGATAGCCGGATATCTTTTACTGTCGGCGCGGTCTTGAGACAGGGCGTAGAAGCAGCGTGCCACTTTCTTGGTGCTTTCGGTGACGGGTTCTTTCAGGTTACCACCTGCCGGGGAAACGGTTCCGATAAATGTGATGGAACCGGATTCGCCGTCGGGCAGGTAAACAAATCCGGCACGTGCGTAGAAGTTGGCGATAATGGCCGAAAGGTCCATGGGGAATCCGTCGGGTCCGGGAAGCTCTTCCATACGGTTCGACATTTCACGCAAGGCTTGTGCCCAACGGCTTGTAGAGTCGGCAAGCAACAAAACTTTCAGACCCATGGCTCGATAATATTCGGCGATGGTCATGGCTGTATATACCGATGCTTCCCTTGCTGCTACAGGCATATTGGATGTATTGGCGATGATGGTGGTACGCTCCATCAGCTTTCTGCCTGAACGGGGGTCATCCAGTTCGGGAAATTCTGTAAAGATTTCCACCACCTCGTTGGCACGTTCGCCGCAGGCTGCAATGATTACCAGGTCTGCTTCCGCATTCTTGGAAAGGTTATGCTGCAAAACCGTTTTTCCTGATCCGAAAGGACCGGGAATGAATCCCGTGCCACCTTCCGCGATGGGATTGAGGGTGTCCATTACCCGAATACCTGTTTCGAGGATTTTGAACGGACGCGGTTTGTCGATGTAGGCCCTGATGGGGACTTTCACCGGCCATTTCTGAACCATGGTTACGTTATGCTCTTTCCCGTCTTTGTCGGTAAGCACCGCGATGGTTTCTTTGGGCGCATACTCGCCATCTCCCTTGATGCTCTTCACTGTGTATTCTCCTTTGAAAGTGAAAGGCACCATGATCTTGTGAGGAATCCAGTTCTCTTCCACTTCAGCAAGCCACGACCCGGCAACCACCTTGTCTCCTTGTTTTGCCAGGACCTTGTATTTGTATTTCTTGTCTATTTCAATGGGATCGGTGTATTGTCCTCGTTTCAGAAATACACCTTCCATTTTGTGCAGGTCGTTTTGCAGGCCGTCAAAATTTTTGGACAGTATGCCCGGTCCAAGGGTTGCTTCAAGCATGTGGCCCATGAATTCTACTTCGGTGCCTACCTTCAGCCCCCTTGTGCTTTCAAACACCTGGATGTATGACTTGTTGCCCACCACTTTGATCACCTCTGCCATCAGTCGGGTGTCGCCGTGTTTGATAAAACAGATCTCATTCTGGGCGGTAGTGCCTTCGGTTTCTACAATGACAAGGTTGGCAATAATGCCGGTAACGTTCCCAATTGTATTCATAAGATGTATTATTTTTCTTTAAATGTTTCTGGTAATTCATAGCTCGACTGCAATTCCTTCAATAATTTTTTGAAGAGCTCGTTGCTGTGATCCTTATCAATGCGCAGCCAGCGTTCGATCATGCCAAGCTTGATCACAAAGGCAAGGATTTTCTCTATGGTGAAATAATGGAAAAATGTATGTTCTTCAAGGTATTTCCATTTCATGTCGTCTATGGCCTGTTCCCTGTCCCTGATGTCGTCTTTCCTGCTGATGGCCGTCAGTTCTTCCATATAATCCAGCTCATTGCTGAGGCCAAAATCGCGGGCATGGCTTTTCCTGATGGTTTCTGACACTTCGCCCGTGCCAACGATTTGATGTTCGTAAGGCACTTTATATTTTCGGGCGTTCAGTGCGGCCATGATATTTTTGACGTTCATCTCAAACTGGAGCCATTCTTTCAGAAACTCATTCTTTTCTTCAGAAATCACTTCATCATAGAATAGGGTGGTGAGTTCGTTTTCGGGACTCATATCGGGATAGAATGGATCCTGGGTTTTATATGCGTGGATAAATTTTTGCATATAATTTGGAAGATCGGTTGCTTCTTTGATGTTTTCTTCCAGCTTGTCTTTTGAGAAATTTCCTTTATCGATGAAAGGTTTGTCGTTTTTTTGAAGCAGGTTCAGGAGGTTGATGTTGTCGAACGGCAGAAATAGTTTTTCCACCAGGGGGTAGTCTTTGGGGTGCAATTCCGTTTTCAGTTCGTTTCGGAATGCAAGCTGATCAAAGGTCAGCTTGTGTATATCCAGGGAAATATCCTGAAGGCCTGCAACCAGGTAATAATACTTGCGTTTCACGAAGGCGTTATTTTTGTTTTTTGTCAAACAGCAGCTCTATCAGCCGGGGACGCATATATATTTTGAAGAAATGCTCAAAGTCCTCATCCGAGAAGGAGACCAGGTAACCACCGTCTTTTGGTCCGATCTTAAATCCACCTTTGATTTTGTTGCTGAAATTAATATCCAACCCTTTGTTTAAAAGATCTGCCGCTTTGTTTTTAAAGTAGGACTCAAATTCCTTTTGTTTGTTTGCCGGCAGCAGCACCTGAAGGTCAACGTTATCGCTGCCTTTCGGGTCCCAGTTTTTCACAATGGTGCGGATCACGTCCTGGGTAAAAGCTGGCTCCTCAAATGCTGACTTTGCTGCCGGCTCAACGGTTTTTGCCTGAATCAGGTGGACCACCTCCTGTTTTAAATCCGAAATGGCTTGCCGGGCAGACAGCTGCAGTTCGTTTAATGCGTTTTTTTTCAGGTCTTCGGCTTCTTTTTGGGCTTTTTCGATGGTGTTATCAGCCTGTTTTTCAGCCTTTTTAATCGTTTCTTCCGCTTTTTTTTCTGCTTCTGAAACAATCTGTTCAGCCTCCTTTCTTGCTTTGTCTACGCCCTCCTGGTAAATTTTTTCGGTGAGCTCCTGAAGTTTTTTCTGCATGTTTTTATTGTTTATGAAAACGAGAATGACAAGAAGTTGCAAAAATAGAAAAAAATGCTTTTGATCAAAGCATCAATTCCATATTTATGCGCCTGATTGCTAATTTTTTTCTTATCATGAAGATGATGATGCAAAAATAGAATAATTCAGACTTGTTACAAAATTAACAACTGTGTTTTTTGATATTTTTTTTCATGAATAGCCGGTTAATTGAAAAAAAGTCTAAAAATCGGCTCGTGATACATTAGGAAATAAACAATTTGGTTTTGTTCACTGTTAAATATCAGCAGTTAACAATTTGTCCGGGTTTAATTATTGTTTTTATGTTGTTTGCGAACAAAATTTTTCCGGATCATCAATAAAAATGTATAACCAATTCAAAGAAAAAAAAATGAAAAGAATCAAATTTGTTTTGCCTGTTATTATCGCAGCAGTGGTCATGGCATCATGCGCCGGTCCGAGCGAGAACAGGGCTGAAATTTTGGAACGCCTTGAAGCCGGAGAGATCCCTGAAGCAGTGGATGTTTTCCGTTTGGATGTTGAGACCAGTCGTGTGGCGTGGGAAGGTGCTAATATCCGCGGACCTCACGATGGTACCATTGGAATCAAATCAGGAGAATTTTACGTGTTTGAAGGGGAAATTCTTGGTGGAATCGTGGTGATGGATATGAACCAGATTGTTGTTCTGGATATTGAAGATCCTTCCAGAAACGCCCGGTTGCGCACACACCTGGAATCGGATGATTTCTTTTCTGTGGAGACCTATCCGACTGCTGAATTTGAGATTACTTCCGTAGAAGCACTGCCGGCTGATTATGAAGGTGACAGCACCCACAGGGTGTTCGGAAACATGACCATCAAAGGAATCACTCACGGTATTGCATTCAATGCACAGATCGCACTATCTGAAGATCGTATGGTGTCTTTTGCAGACTTTGACCTTGACCGTTCCCGCTGGGATGTGAGGTTTGGCTCGGGCCGGTTTTTCGACAACCTGGGAGACAACATCATTTACGATGATTTTAACCTGAAACTGGACTTGGTAGCTGTTAATTAATCAAGCTGTTCCGATGACGGAAGCCGGTTTCCCGAAAGGGGAGCCGGTTTTTTTTAGAATGGAAAGTCGTCAGCATCATCCTCCCGCGGACCCTCATGGTCTTCAATGGCTCTTGCTGTTCGGTGCGTTTTCCTGCCATGCACATAAATGGCCTTGTAAGGCTCTGTGGGGCAGGCAAATTCGCATGCGCCACATCCCACACACAACGAAGGGGTAATTTCGGGTATGAACAAACCATCACGGTAGGGCACCATTTGCACGGCTTTGGTAGGACAATGCTCGGAACAAGCACCACAGTCGGTACCATCCACCGTTACAATACAGCTTTCAACCAAAAAGCGCACTACCCCAATCTGTATCAAACGTTTTTGCTCCGGCGTTTGCCTGGTAATGGCACCGGTGGGGCATACCTCCGTGCATTTCACACAATCATAATTACAAAAACTGCGGTGAAAGTCCAGTGTAGGCTGCATAAATCCTTCCAGGCCGTAGGCATAAAATGATGGAACAATCACCTTTGTGGGACAGGCGCTCACACACAGATAGCAAGCAATGCAATGGTTTGTAAAATGTTCGTGGCTGATGGAGCCGGGCGGCGTTGTTCGGTTTTGATGTTCAATGGGGATCATGCCGGGCTTGTCTGCCACACCACTTATTTCTCTGTTATGCCTGCGACCCTGCCTGCGCTGCCCCTGACTGGCCATGGCTGTCTTGCGGAGTAAAGGCAGACTTAACAGCCCGCCGGTAAGGTGTAAAAGAAACTGCCGTTTTTCGTTTGACACGGTTGCGCTATT
>SL_3KL_010_SEDDRAFT_10000396_pt1 | contig 35375 bp, 36 predicted proteins | sample SodLakKL_010_SED_2_FD_10381 | JGI IMG/M metagenome (IMG submission 10381) | reverse complement strand
TTTTTTTTCGATTCAATCAGAAAACAATTATCGAAAGTACGAGTATCACTCCAATGACGAGGTAGAGTGCATAGCTGGATACAACACCGCTTTGTATATAGCGGAAAAGACTTCCAAAGAGCCTGACGGTTCCGGCAACTCCGTTTACAAACCCATCAACTACTTTCATGTCGAAAACAGCCAATACCCGTTCCGAAAATTTTACTGTTGGGTTTACAACTACTCCTTCATAAAGTTCATCAAGCCGGTATTTCTCTTCCCAGACTTCGTAAAGCCCGCCGAACCTGTCTGCAATCTTCGCATCCGACTCTTCCTGCTGGCCATCAGCATACATCTTATATGCAAGGTAGACTGCAGCCGCTGCAATAGCTACCGCGAGTGCCATGAGCACCCATTCGAGGGCTTTACCCATTACGATCGGGTAATCTGCAGCGATTGAATCGAGCCAGGGATGCAGCAGGTTGACATTTGCAGTCTGTCCTGTAAATGTCTCAATGATAAAATTGGGTACCCCGAGAAAGCCACCAAATATAGAAGCAATTGCCAGTACCCATAATGGAATCGTCATTGTTGACGGACTTTCGTGTAAAAACTTTTCTGCACCGACAGCTGATTTAATTTTTTCAGGTAGCTTGAATGAACCATGGAAGGTAGAGAAAGTTAACCTGAACATATAGAATGCTGTCAGGAATGCTGTCACAATTCCAACTCCCCAAAGTATGAAATACATCGCACCTGCATACTCACCAAGCCCGGCACTGAATGCATGCATCAAAATCTCATCTTTTGAGAAAAATCCGGCAAGAGGCGGAATCCCTGCAATTGCTATGGTAGCGATCAGAAATGTCTTATAAGTAGACGGCATATATTCTTTTAACCCACCCATGAACCGCATATCCTGCGGGTCAAAATGAACGTCTTTACCCTCGTCATGCAATCCGTGTTCTACATGCTCCATAGCATGAATGACCGACCCGGAACCGAGAAAGAGACATGCCTTAAAGAAAGCATGGGTAACAACATGAAACATGGCAGCGGTAAATCCGCCAGCACCAAGAGCAAGGAACATATATCCCAATTGCGAAACCGTGGAGTATGCCAGCACACGTTTAATATCATTTTGAGTAAGTGCAATCGTAGCTGCCACGATGGCTGTCAGCCCCCCGATTACAGCAATGATTAGCATTACTTCCGGTGACAGTACAAACATTTCTGACATTCGGGTAATCAGGTAGATACCGGAAGTTACCATTGTAGCTGCGTGAATCAGTGCAGAAACAGAAGTCGGCCCTGCCATCGCATCAGGTAACCATACAAAAAGCGGAATTTGCGCACTTTTACCGGTTGCACCGATAAACATCAGCAAGCCGATCCAAAAAATATAGTCGCTGCTAAAAGCTTCAAGATTACCCAGGATCACATCAAAATCGAGGCTCCCCACTGTCTGGAAAACCATGAACATTGCTACCAGGAATGCAAAATCCCCAACCCTGTTGTAAATAAATGCTTTCTTTGCAGCATCGGATTTGGCCATATCGGTGTACCAGTAACCGATAAGCAAATAAGAGCAGAGCCCCACACCTTCCCAGCCAAGGAACAACAACAGCAGGTTGTTGCCAAGCACCAGGTTCAGCATAGCAAAAATAAAGAGGTTCAGATAGGCAAAGAATTTCCAGTATCCCGGATCATGCGCCATATACCCCATAGAATACAAGTGTATAAAGGCCCCGACACCGGTAACCACAAGCGCCATTACCAGTGAAAGCTGATCAATTCTGTATGCGATATCGACTGTTAATGTACCGACATCGATCCAGGTAAAAAGTGTAACGACTATTGCAGATGCATCTGCGGAGTGGGTAAAAAAGAGGTAACCGGATATTAGAAATGGAACAAATACGGCAATATTAGAAAGAACCCCGATCAGGGTTTTTCGCTTACGGTACTCATCCGAAGCAAGCCCCAGTATTCCATTGATTAAAAATCCGGCCAATGGAAGTCCGATAATCAAGCAAATTAGCGCTGTGGGTAAATCCATCCAGTTGGTTAATTAGGTTTGGCACAAACGAAAATTTGGCTAAAAAGGTAGCCAAAAAATCAGAGACGGCAAAGATACAAAAAAGTAATTCAACATAAACTGAAAAGAGCATGATTTCCGGTTGAATGATAAGTTTTTTGAAAAAAGTCAGTTATGGTAGCGCATCCATAAAATTATTTTTGGAAAGTAATGCATATGGTTTATTATCTTTGGCGTTCTGAAAAATGGCTGACGCTCAAAAAAAAGTTTTTCTGTACAGAACTGCCTTTTTTTTTAAGTTTGATGAGGTTTTTAAGGAAAAATTAGAATCTATACTAACCCTTCATTTTTTTTGAATGAAGAAGCTGTCTATACTAAATCTCTTTTTATCATTTATCGCTTTGATGACTTTCTGGCTGATCATGAGTGGGATCTATCAGCCGATGCAGATTGCACAGGGTGTCGTCAGTGTTGTGATTGTAATCGCCATCAATCACAGGCTTAAGCAGCATAAATTTTTTGATGATGAAATGGATGACCTGAGCCAGTTACGATTCCATTACACACCTTTCTATTTAATCTGGCTGGTTTTTGAAATTATTAAAGCGGGATTGCATGTAGCCAATATCATCATTAATCCTAACAAGACAATCGAAACTTATATCCTGAAATTCAGGGTTGATCTTCCAAGTGCTCATGCCAAAATGATTCTTGGCAACTCAATTACCCTGACTCCGGGTACCTTGACAATCGATATCACCGGAAATCATTTTACTGTGCACGCCCTGACTCCCAAGGCATTTGAGGGGATTACCAGTGATAAAATGCCCAAAAAAGTGCTGAAGCTTTTTTCAACAGAAGACCGGCCGGTGATCAGTGATGTCCGGATTCTCAGTAGATCTGATCAAATAGGTGAACAATGACTGAATTTTTTCTATACAGTACTGTAATTCTGGCCATAATTATTGCGGTACCACTGGTCCGTGTAGTTCAGGGCCCTACGGTCTATGACAGATTGATGGGAACCAATGCAATCGCAGCCAAGACAATTGTTCTGATTTGCCTGATCGGATATATCTTTGACCGGATTGATATGTTTATCGACATCACACTTGCTTATGCCATACTTGGATTTATCGGAATCATGGCTATCGCAAAATTTGTAAGCTCTAAACGAATAGACGATCAATAATGGAAATTCAAAATATATTCAGCATTATTCTGATCGTCTCCGGAATCTTTTTCATGCTTGTCGGGAGTATCGGTGTTATCCGCCTGCCGGACTTCTATTCCAGGACTCATGCTGTCAGTAAATCGGATACACTTGGAATTACTCTGGTGATACTCGGCCTGATTATCTACGAAGGACTGACCATGAATAGTGTAAAACTCACATTCATTGTTCTGTTTATCGCCCTCTCCAATCCAATCGGCACCCATGCACTTGCAAGAGCGGCATATAAACGACAGTTAAAACCGAACTTGAAAGATGACAACCAGCAAACGGAGAGTGATCAATGATTTGGGAAGTTGAATTAATTCTGTACATGTTTGTAATTGTTGCCGCAATTGTAGCACTTGAGGTCAAGGATTTACTGACGGCGGTTGTATCACTTACCATCTTCAGTTTCACAATGGCCCTGTTGTTTGTCGCGATGGGCGGAATTGACGTTGGCTTTACTGAAGCTGTTGTCGGGGCCGGTGTTACAGGAATATTATTTATCGTTGCACTCTATCAAACAACCATACGGACAAACGATTGAAATACTTAAAGATATTCATATTGGTCGCTTTTGCCGGGTTACTGATTTACGGTTCACTGGATCTCCCATACCGGGGCGATGCTGATAATCTCATGCACAGCCAGCGGAGTATTACCGATACAGTGGTTGCCGGTAACTATTTTATCCAGGAGGCATATAATGATGCCAACACTCCAAATATGGTGACTGTGGTACTTGGAGATTACAGAAGCATTGATACACTTGGCGAGCAGGTGGTAGTCTTCACCGCCGGCTTGATATGCCTGCTAATTCTCAGGAGGTATCGCCCGATATGAGAACACAATTTGAAAGTCCGATTGTATTATTGGGATCCCGGTTATTGAGCCCTTATATCATGCTATTCGGTATTTATGTGATATTTCACGGCCATTATAGTCCCGGTGGCGGCTTTCAGGGTGGTGCCCTTCTTGCATCTTCAGTCATTCTCATACGTCTGTCAGGAGGCCGGATTGTATCAAGGCTCCAGGTCAGGGAATTTTTCACCACCCCTCTTGCAGCGATTGGAGTGATTGTCTATTTCGGAACGGGCATCGTTTCAATCCTATTTGGAAGTTATTTCCTGGACTATGAAGCACTTCCTTTCCCCGGTGGCCTCGATCCTGCAGCACTGAGGTATTACGGTATCCTGGTCATCGAAATTGGAATTGGCATTGCTGTAATGGCAATACTTGTAATGATTTATGACCATATGGCGAGAGGTGAAGATTATGTATGATTTTTTACTTGGACACTATTCTTACTGGTTGACTATCATCCTGTTATGCATTGGTTTATATGGGATCATATTCAAAAAAAACCTGGTCAAAAAAACGATAGGCTTAACTATTTTGCAAGCTTCCGTAGTGCTTTATTGGGTATCACTCGGTTCCAAATGGGGCGCAACTGTACCTGTACTTGATCCGGCTTATCCCGCGTCTGATGTTGCTAATTACCTGAACCCCCTGCCACATACACTGATGCTCACAGCTATTGTTGTAGGTGTTGCCACACTCGGTGTTGCATTTGCACTGTTGATAGCAACCTATAATCGCTACAAGACACTCGATGAAGATGAAATCCTGGAGCAGATTCAATGATTGAAACACATCTACCGGCTCTTATTGCCCTTAATTTCCTGGCTTTCGCGGTGATCATACCACTTTTCGGGATATGGAAGAGTGAATTGTGTCAGCCTCTGGCAACACTGGGTGCAGGTATTTCAGCGGGTATGTCGCTTTATGGCTTTCTGTATTATCTGAATGATGTACCACTGAGGTACTTCTTTGGTGCATGGCAGCCACCGGTCGGGATTGAATTTGTTTATGATGGACTGTCTGCATTTATCATCCTTGTGATTAATGCAATCGCCTTTTTTGTATTAATTCATTCAAAACCGATTGCTGTACGGGAATTCCCAAATAAACTGATGGCATATTACAGTGTTACAATGCTGCTTATGCTCGGATTTAACGGGATGGTTTTAACCGGTGACCTGTTTAACCTGTTTGTATTTCTTGAAATTGCCTCACTGTCGACCTATGCTCTGATCGCAATCGGGGAAAAAGCTGCACCATTTTCCGCATTCCGCTACCTGATCATAGGGACTACCGGAGGAACGCTTTACCTGCTGGGTGTTGGATTCCTTTATACGATTACCGGAACACTCAACATCATTGATATGACAGCCATGATGCCGGAGTTCGCCGGAAACAGCTCCGTTATTACAGCAGTGATTCTTATGGTAGTTGGTATCGGAGTCAAATGTGCCATGTTCCCGATGCACGGATGGCTGCCCGACTCCTATACATTTGCCGCCTCTTCATCATCGGCTCTGATAGCCCCGATTGGTACCAAAGTAGCTGTCTATGTATTAATCCGGGTGATGTTGTACCTGTTTGGCATTGAACTGCTCGATCTTGTTATACCGATCTCTTATGTCGTTGGGTTACTGGCAGCAATCGGGATTCTGTACGGATCGATTATGGCAATCGCCCAGGATGAGATGAAGCGTATGCTGGCCTATTCAAGTATCTCTCAAATCGGTTATATCATTATGGGGATAAGCCTGGCAAATCCATATGGTTTTATCGGTGCCCTCCTGCACATATTAAATCACGCTGTAATGAAAGCGTGTCTTTTTATGGTTTCTGCAAACCTGAGAATGAAGGAGGGCCACTCAGACATCAGCAAGTTTGATCATACCTACAGAAAGAAATACCCCTGGACGATGCTGTCATTCTCGGTTGCGGCAATATCAATGGTTGGGCTTCCGCCACTTGCCGGATTTTTCAGCAAGTGGTACCTGGCACTTGGAACTATTGAGGCCAACAACTGGCTGTTTCTTTCAGTGATTTTGATCAGTTCCCTGCTTAATGCCGTGTACTTTTTCAGGATCCTTGAAAAAGTTTATATGAAAAATCCGGATGCAGATGAACAGGTACCGGATGAAGGGTTAGTCAGCGATGAAGTGAAACCGTCGATGCTGTACCCGATGTCTATATTTGCAGCCGGGCTGTTTCTGATTGGGATTTTTAACGTTGCGATCGTCGCTGTAATTATGAACATGTTCCCCGCTGGATTGTAATCAAATAGAAAACAATAGATGGAACTTACGTTAGTACCAATGTATGCTGTTTTGGTGTCGCTTCTTGCGGTGCCCCTGATTTTGGTCAGCTCAGGCAAACCGAACCTGCGTGAATTCTGGACGGTTTTGGCAGGTGTTGTTAAATTCGGCCTTGTCCTGACCCTTCTGCCGGGAGCACTCCGGGGAGACTCTATTGAAATGACACTTGTCGAGATTGCGCCGGGCGTTCCACTCCTTCTCAAGGCCGATCCTTTTGGGGTCTTTTTTGCCGTAATTGCTTCAGGCCTTTGGATTTTTACCTCTTTTTATTCTATCGGTTACATGCGGGGTAATAAAGAGGAGAAACAAACCCGCTATTTTGCAAGTTTCGCAGTTTGCCTGTCCGCAACGATCGGAATAGCTTTTTCCGGTAACCTTCTCACCTTTGTGATCTTTTATGAGATGCTCACACTGGCAACCTACCCTCTTGTTATTCACAAAGAGAATAAGGAAGCCATCAGCGCCGGGCGCCAATATCTGGCATATACCCTGACAGCCGGTCTATTACTGATTGCTGCTGCCGGGTTAGTCTATTATCTAACCGGAACAATGGATTTTACTCCGGGCGGAGTATTTGGCGGGCTTGATATTTCAACTCCGATGATGCTCACGGTATTTTTGTTGTTTCTCGGTGCAGTTGGTGTAAAAGCAGGTATTATGCCTATTCACTCCTGGCTGCCAACGGCGATGGCTGCTCCCACACCTGTCAGTGCCCTTCTGCACGCTGTTGCTGTTGTTAAATCAGGTGTATTTGGTGTGATCCGGGTTGTTGGATATGTGTTCGGAACAGATGTTATGGGAGCATATGGTTTAAATGAAATTTTAATCGTTATTGCCGGAACAACGATCGTTCTGGCCTCACTGCTCGCATTCAGGCAGGATAATCTAAAAAGGCGGCTTGCTTACTCAACAGTCGGGCATCTCTCATACATTGTTCTTGGTGCCGCATTAATCACTCCCCTTGGGATGACTGGCGGTATCATGCATATTGCTGCACATGCAACAATGAAAATTACACTCTTCTTTTGTGCCGGTGCGATCTATGTAAACCTTCATAAACAGAACATCAGCGATCTCAATGGAATTGCAAAAGTGATGCCCTGGACAATGGCCGCATTTGTCATCGGCTCAATGGGCCTTGCCGGTATTCCACCTCTCAACGGATTTGTAAGTAAATGGTACCTGGCCATGGGTTCGCTTGAAGGTGATATGATAATCCCTGTTTTGATTCTTGTTATAAGCGGCCTCCTGAATGTAGGGTATTTCTTCCCAATCATCTGGAGGGCGTATTTCAAACAGGGTGGTGAAGAACTTGAAAAGTATGGCGAAGCATCACCATTCATGGTAGTACCCATCATGGTAACGGCAACACTTTCGATCTTGTTCGGAATGTTTCCGAATCTGTTTTTTAACTTTTTTGAACTGGCTGCTGATATAAGTTATGCCATTTTTAACGGAGGCATGTAATGAAAACCTGGCAATGGATTTTACTGGGAGTTCTATTACTGATTACACTTGTACTCGAATTCACCGTTCTTGCTGATTATGACAGCCATTGGTGGAATGCAGTCCCCGCATTTTATGCTATTTGGGGATTTGCCTGTACCGTAGTTCTTGTTTATGCTGGAAAGTTTATCTCAAAAAATATCGTGAAGCGAGACCCTGACTATTATGATCGCTGAGTTTTTTGCAATACCCGGAATTATTCTCATTTTTGGCGCCTTTATCCTGCCGCTTGTTCCCAGGAATGTGCGCAGTTCCCTGTTCCTCGTTTTTCCCATAATTGCCCTGGCAATTGTAATCACAAGGCCTGACGGTTATGCACTATCAGCAACTCTCGCTGGCCTTGAACTGGTATTATTCCAGGTTGATGCACTTAGCCGTGTTTTTGGTATTATCTTTGCGGCTACTGCCCTTATTGCGGGCATTTATGCATGGCATATCAAGGATCTTGGACAACAGACTGCAGCACTTGTTTATGCCGGCAGTGCCCTTGGTGTAACCTTTGCTGGTGACTTCTTCACATTGCTCGTATTCTGGGAGTTAATGGCAGTCAGTTCTACCTGGCTTGTATGGGCCCGGCGCACACCGAGTTCCGATGCAGCCGGTATGCGATACCTGGTCTATCACGTTTTCGGTGGCGGGCTCTTGCTTGCCGGAATTCTCTGGCACTATTCAACCACAGGTTCGATCCTGGTTGAAAGCCTCCCTGAGTCGACAGCAATTGCATCAGTCCTGATGTTACTTGGTGTGGCAGTTAACGCTGCAGTTATTCCTCTCCACGCCTGGCTGCCTGATGCCTACCCGAAAGCCACGATAACCGGTGCGGTCTTCATGAGTGCGTTTACCACCAAATCGGCTGTATACGTATTGATGAGAGTCTTCCCAGGCTGGGAAGTTCTTGCCTGGTTTGGAGCTGCAATGGCAATTTATGGTGTTACATACGCTGTGATCTGTAAAGATATGCGGGAAATTCTTGCTTACCATATCGTTAGCCAGGTTGGATTTATGGTTTGCGGTATTGGAATTGGAACAGAAATGGCTTTGAATGGAGCCGCGGCTCATGCATACAGCCACATTCTCTATAAAGCATTGATGTTCATGGGCGCCGGTGCTGTACTCTATGCAACCGGCACGACCAAATTGGTTGACCTGGGCGGATTAAAAAAGAAAATGAAGTGGACCATGCTCCTTTATATGGTCGGTGCTTTTTCCATCTCCGGATTACCCCTGTTTAACGGGTTTATCAGTAAAGCGATGACCGTTGATGCTGCCGGTTATGCCGGAAATGAAACCGCAATGCTGATGTTGTTACTTGCAGGTGTCGGTACATTTTTAAGTGTTGGCCTCAAACTGCCTTACTACACATGGTTTCATAAAGAAGACAGTGACATTGATATAAAACCGCTGCCTGTCAACATGTATATTGCCATGGGGATAGCAGCATTTCTCTGTATCTTTTATGGATTGGTTCCGGGAGCCCTCTATGTGTACCTTCCATTTGAAGTGAACTATGAACCCTATACAGTCTATCACCTTGTCGAGATTACACAAATTTCATTGCTAACCTTTGCCGGATTCTGGCTTCTTAAGAAGAAAATGGCTGGTGAGCGTATGATCGCATTGGATTTCGACTGGTTTTATCGCAAACCTGCTCCTTTCTTCAGGAAAGTATTTGTAAATGCGATCGACAATTTTTTCGGCTGGGTGGAGAAAGTCGTTCACGGCTGGGCTATTCACATTTCCGGCAAATTTGACAATCCGATGAAATGGCTGAATCCATTTGCAGAAAAGGAATATGAAGCCAAAACCTACAGCCCGGGGCTGGATGTTATAACAGCATTCGTTCTGCTGGTATTCGTTGTATTTGGCATCTTCCTGTTTATCTGATTATGCTCATTGAAAAGATCTAACCCAAAATTGATCTCTGATCTCAGATTACTCGATTGCAGATCTTCGTGATCAATCTCAAAATAAAGGGTCGAACTCAGGAAATGATTTAAGCTCCCCTCTGCGATTACAACACAATCGATCTCAGATTGATGAATACCCGATCTCCGATCTATACAACTGAATTCAGATCAAAGCTCTGAGATCGAGTAATCAGAGATCAGAGATCAGCTTCATCTTTACCAGCGTAACAGGTTAATTTTCGTAATATCTGTTGACAGGTTATTTCGGAAGATAGCAATGATAATAGCAAGCCCGATTATTGCTTCTGCTGCTGCAACTGCCAGTACAAAAAAGACGAGTATTTGCCCTGTTACATCTCCATGATAACTTGCAAAAGCAATAAGGGAAACATTGACAGCATTCAGCATCAATTCCACACACATAATGATTACAACTGCATTTCGGCGGATCAACACACCAATAACACCGATAATAAATAAAACTGCACTAAGTGCAAGATACCAGTCAATTCCGATCATATTTCCTGATCCGTATTTTTAACTTTGTACTGAGCAATCATCAGGGCGCCGACAACAGCTGCCGTTAACAGGATAGCAGTCATTTCAAATGGTAAAAGGTAGTCGGTATACAGCACCTCACCCACAGCCTCTACTGTTCCGATAAATTCCATATTGGGTGAAATTTCCGGTAGCATCTCAGTTACACCGCCAATGCTGTATATAATTTGTCCGAAAACAACGACTCCAAGCAGAAAAGCAACGATATATTTAGCGCGAAATTTGCTAAACAAACTTACCTCTTCATCAAGATTTAGTAACATGATCACAAACAGGAACAATACCATAATCGCTCCTGCATATACAATGACCTGTATCATTGCGAGAAACTGCGCCTGAAGAAGCAAATAGAGGCCGGCAACAGAAAGCAGGTTTAAAACAAGAAACAAGGCACTGTTTACTGTATTCTTATTTAGAATCATTGCCAGTGCCGTAGCTATGGCTAAAACTGCAAGTATGACAAATGCGTAGGTTACCATCAATTTCCTTTTGATTTGAAAGCACTAAAGGTAGAGAAATTTAAAAATGCCATCAAGGCAATTAACGATTTTGTTTGGTGTTTTTTAGGTTTTTCTGCCGGTTTGATCTCATCTTACTTGCCAGGTGGGTATTAACGGAATATTTCAATCATCTAAATTATCAAATAAGGGATGTTTGGAATTTGATTTTTCTTGATTTAAACGACTGCAGAGGTATAGTTTCTTACAAATCCTGTTAATATATTATTAATGCTTCCCTTATATAAAGGATCTGCCAATGGCACACAGTTCTACAAATGCAAGCCTTGAAAATCTGAAGCTGCTTAAGGCGCTGGACGAAGGAACTGCTTCGTATACCGGTGAAATGTTTTTTTCTGAACTTGTCAAAAATCTTGCATTATTATTGCATACAAAAGGGGCATGGGTAACAGAGTTTGATCGCGACCATAACCGGCTGCATGCACTCGCTTTCTGGATGGATGGTAATTTTATTCATGATTATCACTATGCAATGAAAGGTACCCCCTGTGAATTTGTAATCGACGAAAAACGGATTTTGCATATCCCGGAAAATGTAGTCCAACTCTTTCCCGATGATCCAGATCTTAAGCCATTTAATGCTGTCAGTTACATGGGAGCACCGCTGCTCGACTCTTACGGCCAGGTTCTTGGTAACCTTGCAATTCTGGATGATGCTGTTCTTCCCGGAAAAGATCAGACCTTCCTGATTTTTAAAATTTTTTCCGCCCGCGCAGCTGCCGAACTTGAACGAATCAGATCCGAACAGGTGATTCATGAAAATGAAAGAAACCTGACACTGTTGTTAAACAGTATCATGGATGCTGTCATTGAACTCGATCAGAATTACACTATCCATAGGGTAAACAGAGCCGCAGAAAAAGTATTCAAATGCTCTCAGGATGAACTTTTAATGAAAAATTTATCAAGCCTTCTTTCAATACCATCATTTAAAAAAATTACCGGGTTATGTGATAAACTTGATTCACTGCCTCGGGGCAGCCAATATTTATGGGTTCCCGGTGTACTCAATGCAAGCTGTAATCAAACCGAATCATTTGAAGCTGAAGCTACATTATCCAGATACGAACTCAATGGTGCTGCATGTTATTCCCTGATTCTCCGCAACATCTCGGATAAATTGTCCGATCAGAAAAAGATCGAAGCACTACAGGCGGAAACCATATACCTTCGAGACGAAGTCTTCTCATCCAGCCCGCAGGATATGATCATCGGTTCAAGCCAATCATTTATAAAAGTACTTCGTCAGGCTGATCAGGTTGCATTTACAGATGCAACAGTTCTGATTAGCGGTGAAACCGGAACCGGTAAAGAAATGATGGCAAAACGAATTCACAGGTTAAGCAAAAGAAATGATAAGCCATTCATCAAATTAAATTGTGCCAGCATTCCACCTACATTAATTGAAAGTGAGTTATTCGGACATGTTAAAGGGGCTTTTACTGATGCTTCGGGTAAAAGAGATGGCAGGTTTACTCTTGCCCATAATGGTACTCTTTTCCTGGATGAAATCGGAGAATTACCGGTAACCCTTCAACCAAAACTGCTTAGAGTGCTTCAGGAAGGTGAATTCGAGCCTGTTGGAAGTTCTGAAACTGTTTATACCGATGTTAGAATCATTGCAGCAACAAACCAGGATTTACCCCAAATGATCAAAGAAAATAAATTTCGTGAAGACCTCTATTACAGGCTTAATATTTTCCCCATCCATCTCCCACCGCTTCGGGAACGAACCGAAGACATTAAAAATCTGGTAAATATGTTTCTTGACAAGTTCAATAAACAGTATATCAAACAGGTACAACCACCGGAACCACATGAATGGAAGATACTTCTCTCATATCAATGGCCGGGCAATATCAGGGAATTACAGAATTTTCTGGAACGTGCTGTAATTACGTCACAAAACAACAAATTAAACCTGGTAGAGCAATTTCCCGGAACAAAGTTGCCCAGGCTTCAATTTTCATCGGCCCTGACCGGAAATCATGCACCGGATCACTGTGACCGGATATTGAAGGATTCAGAAGTACGGGAACTGGAGCGAATCAATATGATTCGGGCCCTTGAAAGTTGTGGCGGAGTGGTATCCGGAAAAAATGGTGCAGCCCATCAACTGGGGATCCCGGCTACTACTTTTTACTCAAGGATGAAATCACTTCATATCACCTCTCACAAATACTCCTGACACTTTCCATCGGTTTATCCTTTTTAAGTTGATTCGTTATGATATTTCGTAATTCACGAATTCCCGTAAACCTCCCCGGTAATGAAGTAATCTCTTATCTTATTGCAGTTCAATAGCTTATAAATTTTATACAGTTTTGGCATGAAATGTGAATCTCTGTAATCAGGCTCATTTAGTATGATGCCGAATGAATAACAAATATAACTATGGAGATCTTACCATGAAAAATCAGAATAATATGATAAACGGAGTTCCGGTTGACCGGTTAATGGACACAATCGAAGCAGTAAAAGAGAATCCCTCGCTTGGTGAATTTCACTTTCGCGCCAAAAGCAGATGGGTTCGCGGCGGCCACTATATGTCATCAATTAAGGACTTTTATGGAGCCGGCCAGGAGGATACCTCTCGCCATAAGCCTTTTATACTGCATGGTGATGAACCGGATGTGCTGCTCGGTAAAGATAATGGACCCAACCCTGTGGAATTTATTCTTCATGGACTTGCGGGCTGTTTAAGTACGACCTTCATTTATTATGCTGCCGCACAGGGAATAAAAATTGATGAGGTTGAATACAGCCTTGAAGGAGACCTGGATATCAGAGGGTTTTTAGGCTTATCAAAAAAAATTCGTCCTGGATACCAGAACATTCGTGTAACATTTCACGTAAAATCGGATGCACCGGAAGTGAAACTCAAGGAGTTATGTAAACTTGCCCAGCTTCGCTCACCAGTATTTAACACAATTTCCGAACCAGTTTCAATTGATGTGGAATTGGAAGCCCGGAAGATGACAATGTCAACCGTATCGATTTAGTGGTTATACCCTTCAGGTTAGCCATCACCTGAAGGGTATAAACGATCCTTAAGATGTGGTTTAAATTTTATTCAGATGCAATTTAATCAGGGGACATTACTTCCCACATATGATCAAAGGCCGCCTGTGCGCCCGGTTACACTGACTTTCACAGCACCTGATATGGAAGCGGATTTTCACCGTTTCTACATCGGCAGATCCATCGGATTTGTTCGTATTGTGATGTTGCTGGCAGTATTTCTATATATGATTTTTGGTGTTCTGGATTATTATAACCTGAATAATTCCATGTTTGAAATCATGGTTACTCGAATTACTGTAAGTGCATCAATACTGGGATGTATTGGATTCAATAAACTCTATATGTCTTTTGCCATAGCACGAATTCAGCAAACGGAATTCTCAATTGCCGGAGCCGGAATGCCTCCTGGCTATTTATATCGCTATAAAACAGGAATTGTCGAAAAAATCGAATTAAAAGGATTTCCACTCGGCAGCCCTGCTGATTTCCCATATATTGAACAAAGGTATAAATTGGCCAGAGGTGATACTCTGATGCTGCTGACCGACGGTTTGCCTGAACTGTTTAATCCGGATAAATCTATGTTCGGTTATGATAAAATCGAACAAATTTTCAATAAGCATGCCACATTGAAACCCAGGGTTATCATAGAACAGTTTAAACAGGCTATAGATGACTGGCTTCAGGATACCCAGCAGAATGATGACATCACTTTTTTAATATTACAAAGAAAAAGAAGTCATCGTTGACATGAAACAAGCGTTTAGTTCGAATTCCCGGACTGCTTCGGATAACTGCCAAGAATCTTCATATACACGGTTTTCCCTTCCAGTTCTTTCAGGCCTTTTTCCACATTCGGATCATTGATATTTCCTTCCACATCCAGGAAAAATTGGTACTGCCACGGTTTTCTGGGCCTTGGCCTCGATTCCAGTTTAGTCATATTGATCCCGAATTCATCAAGAACCTTCAGGCATTTAATCAGGGCACCTTTTTCATGCGGAGTTGCAATAACAAGCGATGTTTTGCAACTGATTTGTGCATCCACTGAAACCGGCTCCCTGCTGACAACAACAAACCTGGTGAAATTTTCAGGCTGGTTAGCAATATCTTTTTGAAGAATTTTAAGTCCGTACAACTCTGCCGCGTAGGCACTTGCAATTGCAGCTTGAGATAAATCATTATCCTCTTTCACTTTCTGGGCAGCCATAGCTGTATCGTGATAAGATTCTACCCTGCAACGTGGCAGGTCAGCCAAAAAACGGCTGCATTGCGCAATCGCCTGGGGGTGAGAGAGGATACGGCGGATATTTTCAAGCTTAATCCTGCCTGGTGCCATCAGGCAGTGCTCAATGTGAATCACTTCTTCACCAACAATATGGAGCGATTTTTTTGCAAGCAAATCGTATGTATCATTGATTGATCCCGCTGTTGTATTTTCAATAGGTAAAATTGCAAAGTCCACCTGTTCTTTTTCAACAGCTTCAGCGGCCTGCTCAAATGTTTTAAAACCGATACACTCGACTTCATCGTACCGCTCCGAGAAATGGCGTAAAGCAGCCTGGTTGCTAAAAGCCCCTTTTACTCCCTGGAATGATACTTTAACCTTTCGGACACCGCCGTTTTCATTCTGATGATCAACCAGGGAATAAGTTTGATACCGAACACTCTGGTTAATAATATCCTGGAACAATTTCTCAGCAAAGTAAGGATCAACTCCCGCTTCAACGGCGAGTTCACGAATTCTCCCCATCAGTTCTTTTTCCCTGTTTTTATCACGTATATTCTTTGCTTCTTCCAGTTTATTCGCAAACAGGCCCTGAACAGTTTTATGCCGTTCAGCCAGTGTTTCGATCAGCCTCCGGTCCAGTTCATCTATTTTTTTCCTGTAATTGTTGAGCTTATCACTCTTTTTACTTCCTTTTGACACAGTGAAACTTACCTTAATGTTGATGATTTACAAATGTATTTAACATATGAGCTCCTTCTCAAGAAACTCCCAAAGATACACCTATCCACCGATAAAAAATAATTCTTGAATTCTGCAGACAGAGTCCGAAATATCATGATGATCAATCGTGTCAGCTATACTAAACCGCCCCATTCTTTAATTCCTCCAGCCTGTCCATGATGTCTGCCCGTTCCAAATCACGATAATCATCTGGCAAAAGTGCACGAGAGGTGCATTCAAGTACCGCATGTAATATCTGCAGTTCCACTTGCTCGGGATAAGCAGGCGGCATGAAATCTTCCAGCGTTTTATCAAGCATTTCAGGTGTAACCCTGACCTTCCCCAGGGCAGCAGCTCTGAATTTGGCACGAGTCAGTGCAGCTTCCATATCTGCACCCGAAAATGTTTTTGCTCCCGATTCAATTACTTCCGGTATATAGGGTTCGGCCAGTTTCAACCCGGTTTTAAGTTTCATAGCCTCAAATAGCTCAATTCTCTCTTCTTTTGTTGATGGGGGGAACAATGCAAGATGTTCTTCAGCACGTCCCTGTCTCTTAAGATCCACCGGCATGAGATCGGGACGCGCCGTCATCAGAAACCAGATTATGCGTCCCCTGTTAGAGGTATCGCTCATAAATGAAGCTATCTGCGAAAAAACTCTCGAGGAGACACCACTGTCGCCACTTGCGTCTCGGTTTCCGAGGTAAGCGTCTGCTTCATCGATCATCACTGCAACAGGAGCCATCGCTTTCAATAAATTTAAAATCTTTTCAAGGTTTCCCTCCGTGACTCCCTGCCACTGGCTGCGGAAATTTTTTAGTTTAACCATTGGAATGCCTACTTCACCTGAAAAACAGTTAACCAGGTAGGTTTTTCCGGTTCCAACCGGGCCACATACCAGGTAACCCATCGGGATTACATCATTTCGGCCTTCCTTCAGTGCCCGGACAGCTTGTCTAAGGTGAAGTTTTACTTCCTTATGTCCGGCAACCGAATCGAGTGTGGCATCAGTTTCAACAAATTCAAGAAGCCCATAAGCTTCTGCTTCAATCAGTTCTTTCTTTATTTCCGTGAGCCGGTCGAATGTAACAGGAATTCGGTTTTCCCTGGCATTAGAAAGAATATTTCTGATATGAATAAAATTCAGGCCGGCGGTCTGCTGAGCCAGTACTTCCTGTTTTACTTCCACAAGATCTTTGTAGTCACCGCCTGTCAGCTCAGAGCGTATGAAGCTCAGCCTGTCAGATTCAGACGGTATCGGCAGCCGTATTTCCGAATTGTACGGATTTTGGATCAGAGTTTTATTCAGATCGGCGAGATTTTCTGTTAGCATAACAGTTGTAAAATCGGATGCCAGGAAGAGTGGGTCGTGTGCCCATCTCAACAGATAAACGAGTGCATTCCGATCTTCTGTTCCGCTGCTGCCTGCTTCATTCATCGGAACGATGGTTTCGGCATAGTCGATGATCAGGGCAATACTCTTCTTCTGATCAAGACGGAGCCGAAAATATTGTTCAAGTACAGAAAATGCGCGAACGGGATCTTTTGGGACTTTACCTGCTAAATCTGTTCCCATCAGGGTATCGCGGCCGGCAAGTGCATGTTTAAAATCTTTTTGAGATGCTTCATCCCTGAAATAGATTCCCGATGACCGATCATAGAATACAACGATATCTCTCGCACCAAAGAAATCATCAGATAAAAAAGTTTTAAGCCGCAAAAATGATTTATCCTTTCCAGCCCCAACTGAAACCAGGTCATGAATATTCCCGTGCAGAATAAACTGACTAAGAGTTCTGCTGAGATATTTTTTTGCCAATTGTTTTGCCCATTGCGGGTAGTGTTCGATCATCCTGGTTCTTGCTTTTTACATGAGAAATAAGATCCCGGTAACTTACAATATCTGATTTCTACGACGAATCTGCTGAAAAGTTTACTGACCTGTATCATTCAAACAAATCATATCTCCTGATCGCGGATGATAAGTTTAACCGTTTCAAGTTTATTGGGAGTTGCTTTGCTGATGATAAATTTGTGGTTCCCGATCAGAAGTTCCTCATTGACTTTGGGAATTCGCCCGATATGGTTAATGATGTAGCCGGCAATCGTTTCAAAGTCATCTGCCGACTGGCTCAATTTAATCTCGGGAAATTTCAGTTCAAGATCCTCCAGTTCAACACTACCGCTTATGACATAGATATTCTCCGAGATTTTTTTCATGATCTCCTGGTCTGTATCATATTCATCCTGTATATCACCAACCACTTCCTCTATCAGGTCTTCGATAGTCACCATGCCTGCGGTACCACCATATTCATCAATCACGATGGCAACTGAAATATTACTCTGCCTGAACTCAGTGAGCAGATCTTTTGATTTTTTACTGGACGGGATGAGTTTAATCGGCCGGATAATTTCCGGAAGGGATGAAGGGTTATTAAACAGGTCGTATGCAAAAACCACACCGATTATATCATCGATTGTATCCTGATAGACAGGTAATTTGGAAAATCCTGACGTGATAAATGTTTTCTGTACTTCATCGATGGTCGTACTTTTCTCCACAGCTATGATCTCTGTTCTCGGGATCATTGTCTCTTTCACCCGTTTGTTCGAGAGGTCTAAAACATTTTGCAGTAATTCCGAATCTTCTTTGTCAAAATCTTCCCCACCACCTGTATCGGAAAGCTCCTTGAAAATCATCTCCATATCCTGACGTCTGAAAATCTTATCGCTTCTTTCATTTCCGACTTTAAGTAATCTTACAAGGATTCCTGAAGATGAATTGGCAAGCTCAATCAACGGTTTCAAAATCCAGTTAATCAGCCTCATAGGTACAGATACCAGTTTTATCATAAAATCAGCATGGATCCTGTAGATCGCTTTAGGAAGAATTTCTCCGAATATCATGATAATAACTGAAGCGATAATCGTCTGAATAAACAGGATCATAGCTGACGAAGGAAGATTTCCGGTGAAGGCTTCATAATAAACCTGGACAGGATGGATCAAAAATATCGCCATCAACGTTGCATAGAGAACATTGATAATATTATTTCCTACAAGGGTGGTTGTAAGGAAAGTCTCCGGCTTATGGATAAAAAATGAAATGGATCGTGATAAAAATGTACCCTTTCTCGACTCAATTTCAAGTTTCAATTTATTAGCCGAAACAAATGCGATTTCAGAACCTGAAAAAAAACCGCTCAGCAGAATTGTAAAAATGATAATGACTGTTTCCGTCATTCAATAAATCTGTAGTTTAAATATACATGAAGCCAAAGTACACCCTGCAATTTAACTGGAAATCCAGTTAAGAACTAATTAAGGAGTGTTTGGGTTTTTACAGATCTATTTTAGTGATAATCAAGCTTCAGGTCAAAAGGTCTTTTTATGTAATTCCATATGAACACCAGTACCGAGAGTTTTATGAACCGTGTATCTCGAGTATGAATCGGGTATTCCGATATTCTTTAAAAACTTAATAATATCTTCCTCTGAGTATTCTTTTTCAGCCATCTTCCTGACAAGGCTCACGATTGATTCCTGAAATGGCTGCGGTTTTTCCGGTTTTATATCATCCGTTGCAGATTTTTCAAAAGAAGCCTGTTGCAATTTTTTTTCCAATGCCCTGACTGTTGCCAGCATCTCAATCATTACAGAGTCCTTAGCAATACCTGTTTCAGATTCGGAAGCTTTCTTCGTTGGTTTTTCAGGTTTTATAGTATTCTCCTCCAATTCATTTATGCTGCCTTCAAATCTGCTCCAGAAAATATCAAATGTATCTTCAAGCACTTCCTGGGCCACGGCCTTGTTTCCTCTCACTTCATTGATTGAATACAATAATTTTCGCATTCCTTCTCTTGATGTATTGACCAATGGAAAACGCTGCAATGGCCGGCAAATATCTTCTTCATCCAGGTTTAGCAACAGTCCTGAAATCCGTTCATCCGGCAGCAGATTTGACATTACGCCAGCTTCAAACAGTATCCCGTGATCATCATGATTTTCGGGTGTGAGACATAGAATACCGAAACAACTTTCTTCCGAATCCTCATCGAGGGTTATTAACGATTTACTGCTCTGTTCTCCTATATTCATTAATATAGGATCTGAAGCCTGGATCACTCTTAATAGCCAATCTTGCAGCAATTCCGCAAGTCCACGACCGGACTTACCCGTCCAACCAATAATTATTTTCATCTCAAACTTTGATTTAACCTAATTGCAGAACAATATCTCCCGTACTATCGCTACCGGTTCATGCAAGGTACAGCTCTTACCTATACCCGAATTCAGGCAGAACGACAGAGGCCGGTCGATGATATAATTCTATTATTTTGAAATAACCTGCGGCTTTTATATACCCCTATATTTATTCAGCCGCCGAAGGCCATTAATTCATATGTATTAAAATCAGGCAACCTTACCTGTGCTTGATACTCCTAAACATTTGGAAGTAAACCAATTATCTTAAAAACTTCCACATTAAAGCGTCTTTAGGAGATTAAATCTCTCTAATTGCAACCTTAATTATCATTCAGGCAAGCGGGGAGGTATTATTTCCCCCTGAACTCAGGTTTTCGTTTATCGAGAAATGCAGCGGTTCCCTCACGGAAATCCACGGTATTGCAAAGTTCACCAAAAAATTCTGCTTCTTTCTCAAATCCATTCCCAGATCCGGAAGCATTTACCGCCAGAATAGCTTTAGCGATGGCCAGAGGGCCATTTTTCAATATCTTTTTTATCATATTTTTTACTTCTGATATCGCTTCTTCTTGTTCGGCCACTCGATTTACAAGTCCAAGTGAAAGAGCTTCATCAGCTTTTAGATGACTGCCTGTCAATATCATTTCAAGAGCTTTACTTTTGCCGATTAATGCCGGCAATCGCTGGGTTCCTCCATACCCGGGTATCAAACCAAGGGTTACTTCAGGCAAACCGAACACTGCATTCTCAGTAGCAACCCTCAGATGGCAGGCCATTGCAAGTTCAGCGCCTCCTCCCAGGGCATAGCCATTTACAAGTGCAACAACCGGCTTGGGAAACTTTTCAATTTCCGAGAAAATTTTCTGGCCATATTGAGATGTTTTTTTTCCACTCTCAGAATCCAATTCTCTCAGCTCAGAGATATCAGCCCCTGCTACAAACGCTTTGTCCCCGGCGCCGGTAACGATGACCGCTTTTACATTTTTATCTCTTTTCAATTCAGAAAAAGCCTCTTGCAACTCATCTAATACCCTGCTGTTGAGTGCATTCAGTTTATCCGGCCTGTTAATGGTCAGGGTTGCAATATTGTTATCTTCAGTTTCTATCAGCAGGTGATGAAATGTTATACCCATGAATCCTCAGATTATGATTTCTCTTTAATCTTTTTTCCTATCGGCTGCTCAGTTTCGGTATCCTGATTATCCAGATTTAAATCAGCTTCAAACTCATCATAACCCGGCAGAATGTCCTGGTCAAGATCTTCGATGAGCCTTGAGGTCTCCTCAACTTCCTGCAACAGATTATCCAACTGAAAACCTACATCTTCAGCATTGCTCATTGTCATCGACTGTTCATAGATAAAGCGAATTGCATCTTCGATCGTTTCAAGGTGTGTTTCACAAATGAGATATTTCTCCCTGGCGATTTCAAATTTTTTGAGCCGTTTTTCCAGGATCTCAAGCCTGCGTTTTTTCGTATTCCTGAGTCGTTCGGAACTTATATCCTGTATTTTTTCCTGTAAGCTTATCACTTCAACCTTCAAACCATCTTCGACGGCACTATTCATATATATTGAATACCGTTTATGCAGATCGAGAAGGGTAATATAATTGGAAAGCAATTCCTCGATTTTTTTCCGTATGCTGTCGAGAAGGCCCTGAGATGTATATGGGAGTTTTTCAAAATTCTCTTTAATCAGTTTTGACAAATGCCTAAGAACGAGATATCTACGTTTTGAGATTGAATCGAGTTCCTGAAAGATCAATTTTTCCTCTTCTTCTGTTCCTCTTTCACGCATTTTCTTCATCTTGATGCTTCGCTTAAATCTTGGCAACCTTGGCACAATTCCCAGATAAATCAATTCTGTACCGAAAGCCATCGTCAATATCAGATTGGAAACCATTCCTACATCATTTAAAAAAAATGCCGTAAGCGTGGCAATAAACAACAGCCCGAGATTAACCGGGTGCAAAAAAGCTTCACGGGTATAGTTTATTACTGTTTCTTCTTCTTTCATTTACCCGATTCCTTGTTTGAGTCCGCCTGTTCCTCATCCGGCTGAGCAGTATCCGTTTCTTGTTTCAAACCTACCGTCTTTTCAACTTTTATATCACCGGCTCTCTTTTCAAGTTCATCATAGAGTAACCCCATCTCAAGTTTTACCTGTTTGATTGTCTCCTGGGCCCGATGTTTCCTCACCTCTTCATTGAACTCTTCGGTATCCGTCACCTCTGATTTCTCTCCGGTCAGATTTTCAAGTGCAATATCAAGCCGGGCTTCAACGGATGCTACTTTGTGCCGAACCTTATCGAGAAATTGATCCACCGATTCCATCAGGTCATCTGTATTCAAACTTTCAACAGCCTCGGAAATATTCTTAACTGACCGGTTCCGGCGTACCCTCTCCTTGATATCACGCATCTTTCGATAGTGATCTTTGTATTCTTCCTTGAGTTTTTCCCGTTCCTGTTCACTCCGGCTGCTCATCCTGATATACCACGATTATGATTTTGCCCGATCTTTACCAATTGTTTTACCTGCTTCTTCATCAACTTCAGTGGCATCCCCNATGTCGATTTTTTTCTGATCAGCTGCTTTTGTATCGTCTGTTTCTTTACCCATGTCACGTTTAAACTGGCTTACAAGCTCCTGTGCTCTCATTTTTTCGGCATTTGCTTCTATCTCCATGGTTTTTGTATCCACGCTATCGAGAGCAATTTCCATTCTTGCTTCATTTTTTGCAGTTCGTTCATTCAGGCGGGTCACCATTTCATCGTGAGTCTGATCAATACCACCCATTTCAAACTGTTCAAGAGTGTCTGCAACTCTCGCCTGCCATTCAGCACGTTCACTTGCACGCATCGCCTCCCGGGCTTCCTTGATCTTTCGGTCCTTTTCCCGCATAAATGCCTGCTTTACTTTTAATGCTTTTTCATATGCATGCTCCGCAAAGCGTAATTGCTCCCGGCTTTGCTGAAGATTCTCCTTATGCTTTTCGAGCTGCATCGCATAGCCTTCAGCAATATCATCCCTGTTGGCATTAATTGCCGATTTTATTTTATGAGTCAGATCGTTAATACTCTTCTCGTAACGATCCACTTCTTTTTGCAACATCACCACATTTGCTTTGACTGTGGCAATATTTTCGTTCATCTGGGGAATCTGATCGTTCAGTTCACGTATATTCTGTTCCAGGATTAATTTCGGATCTTCCATGGATGAAACCAATCCACCGAACATGGATTTTATAGCTCGTATAAATCGTTGAAACATAGCCTTATTCTTAATTTATTGGTTTGCCCTGCCTTTGATTACTAACGTACTGAAAGTTAACGGATTTCACTTATTTAGCAATATTATCTGTTATACAGCTGTACTCCGTTTTTATCAACCATATGTGATATGAGTTTTCGTTCTGTCGGTTTCATACCTGATATTGATATAGCATTAATAAATTTACGTTCAGCATTATCCAATACTTCACTGTTGTTCGTATAAAACCGGGCAATTGTTTCACCTTTCTTTATTTCATCACCGGTTTTTCTCTTTAAAATTATCCCTGCAGCCGGATCAATAATATCTTCTTTCGTTCTTCTGCCTGCTCCGAGCTCAAGTGACACCATACCGATTTCATACGCATCCATTGCATGTATGTATCCATTTTGATCAGCTACGATTTCATGTAAGTATTCAGCTTCATTATATATTTCAGGATTTTCAATTACACCGGCATCACCACCCTGTTCCTTTACAATATCTATCCATTTATTCCAGGCGGATCCGTCTTCTACTGCTTGTTTACTCTTTTCCACACCTTCTTCGACTGATTTTGCATGCTCACCCAGATATATCATGGTACCAGCCAGCAGATGAGAAATCTCCATCACATCATCAGGGCCATCACCCCGGAGGCATGCGATACCCTCCCTGACCTCAAGCCAATTTCCGACGGCAAAACCCAGCGGCTGATCCATATCGGTCAGATAAGCTATCGTCTGTTTACCAAATTCTTCTCCAATACCTACCAGGGCCTGTGCAAGTTTAACGGCCTCATTATGATTGCTCATAAATGCTCCCGACCCATATTTCACATCCAGAACCAGCGCATCAATACCTTCAGCAAGCTTTTTACTCATGATGCTTCCGGCAATAAGCGGAATGGACTCAACAGTAGCCGTGACATCCCGAAGGGCGTATAACCGTTTATCTGCCGGTGCAATTTCGTCTGTCTGTCCGGCAAGTACCAGGTTATGCTTTTCCAGAATCTCCCTGTATCTACCGAGAGTCACATCAACAGTAAACCCCGGGATAGATTCCAGTTTGTCGAGTGTGCCACCGGTATGGCCCAAACCGCGGCCGGAGATCATCGGCACCGGAACACCGCATGAAGCTACAATCGGAGCGAGAATGAGTGATAATTTATCGCCGACTCCTCCGGTTGAATGCTTGTCCACTTTTTTACCCGGAATATCTGATAAATCAACCACAACACCGGAATGGAGCATTGACCTTGTCAGGGCAGCCGATTCGGCATCCGTTAATCCCTGCAAAAAAGCAGCCATTAAAAAAGCACTCATCTGATAATCGGCAAGGCTGTCTCTGGTATAGTTATCAACCAGATAATGAATCTCCTCTTCATCTAACTCCTTTCCATCTCTTTTTTTTCTGATTAAAGAAACTGTGTTATACTTGTTCTGATTCATGGATTCCGGGGAGGTTTCAATATCAGTTTTAATCTGCATTAAACAATCAATGTACATACAATATTGAATCTGAGCGAATCACAAACAAATACAATTAGTGCAAAATCAGCATCATTGATGTCAAACAAAGTCAGGCTGCTTACCGATCAGAATATCTTGATTCACGAGAATTATATTCCCGGGGAAATTGAACTTCACACTTTTAATCCGGCACTGGGTTTGCCGGAAACTGTGAATGACTACGATGCCCTCCTTGTAAGAACTGTGAACAGGATTGATGATACAACCTTTATTGGCCGGAATACCAATATCAAATTCATTGGAAGTGCTACAGCAGGCATTGATCATATAAACCTTCCATGGCTAAAGAAACAGGGGATCAAATTTGCATATTCTCCGGGCTGTAATGCATCTTCTGTAGGTGAATACGTTGCAGTAGCATTGCTTTGCTGGTCTCTGAAATCCGGAACCGATCTCACAACGCTGCGTGCCGGAATCATCGGAGCCGGCCATACAGGAACGGCAACTGAACGATTGCTTAAAAACCTCTCAGTTCATTGTGTGCGATACGATCCACCCAAAGAAGCCTTGGATACAGCGTTTGAAGGTGCCACGCTTGAAGAGGTTTTAAGTTGTGATATTTTGACATTCCACACTCCCCTTACTTATACCGGGCAATGGCCAACATATCACTGGCTGAACAGAGAAAAGCTCAAAAACAGATCCTATCAACTTATTATCAATGCAGCCAGGGGTGGTGTCATCGATGAAGAAGCATTGCAGGAGAGTTATCAACAGGGCAACATCAACGATTATATATTGGATGTATGGGAACATGAACCGGCCTTTGATGATAAAGTTGCTAAATCTGCATATATCCGTACTCCGCATATTGCCGGGTATTCAATTCAGTCGAAGCAGAAAGCAACCCGGATCGTGATGGGATCACTTTGTAAATTTTTCGGGATTCCTTCACAGGGATTCAGTTTTACCCCTCCTGCACCGCCTCCACCGGAAATAAATTATGAATATAATAATATGGATTTTCAAAGCCTGCTTGGTAAACTGAACCCAATATTTGAATATAACCGCTTTTTGTCGTCCCTGATTGATCTTTCATCTGATGAAAAAAAACACCAATTTCAACAGATACGCACTGAATTCCCCCTCAGGCATGAACATCCTTATTACAAACTGGATAAAGTATTACTAAAGAGGTACCCTGTATTAAGAGCTCTTGGATTTGGTATTAAACAAGATTGATGCATTCCTGGTTGTAATCCTGGCAACTTCTTCAACCGGCAGTTTCATAACTTCCCCAAGTTTTTCAGCAACAAAGGAAATGTAGGAAGGTTCATTTCTTTTACCTCTTTTAGGTGACGGGGCAAGAAACGGGGCATCTGTCTCCAATACCATTTTATCTATCGGCAGATCTTTGACAACCTTGTCTACACCACTGTTTTTAAAAGTAAGCACTCCACCTATACCAAGGTAAAGGCCGAGGTCGAGTGCCCTTTTACCTTCATCCACTGTACCCGTAAAGCAGTGCCAAATGCCCCGTAAGGTGCCATCCTGTTCCGATTCGATCAGGTCAAGCAGATCTGATGTACTCTCCCGGTTATGAAGAATGACCGGTTTCTGCACCTGCCTGGAAACCCGGCAGTGAATTCTCAGGCTTTCTTTTTGTTGCTCCACATGATCCGTGCTCCAATAATAGTCAAGCCCGGTTTCACCAACAGCTACATACTTATCACTTTTACAGAGAGTAAACAGGCGTTCATCATCTATCGGCCAGTTATTATGAACATCACAGGGATGGATTCCAGCCATTTTATAAAAAGTAATTTCCGGATGCTCTAACTTTTCCATTTCGGCCAAAGAATCCCAGTCGATGGCAGGCAGGTATATAGAATCTATTCCTGCTTCAACGGCCCTCCGCAATACTTCATCGAGGTCATGTTCAAATTTATTTAAATACAAATGGCAATGGGTGTCTGTTAAAATCAAAAGTGATGAATTGAATGATAATTGAATTCATTGAACCCAAAATTGTCATTGGAACAATGACAATTTTGGGTTGAATTTAATCAGATTTTCACTTCCATACCGGTGAACTGTCTGTGATCGTTATATTGGCTCAGCGAGTTCATTTTAACGAAAATTTCCGGGGATTATCCGTTTATCTTAGTTGATTTCTGTTCGGCGAGAGCTGTGATGACACTGCCTGCAAGCTTATAATCTGTATAGCCATTATTTACAAGTACATCTGAGAGGAGTTCAGAATACCCTTTTACCATCCCCCCTGCGAGGGTCACTGTTTTATTTCTGGACTCTTCATAGCTTTGCAGGTGATGATCGATATAGGCCTGAAACCCGCTCTCAACGATTTTCCTAATTTCATCCGTATAATCTCCTGAAGCCACTATACCGGCCAATGACGAAAGATAGTAACTCGGCCTATCAGAACCGTAGAGTTGTTGCATCATCTCACTGTACTCGAGCGAACCAAGCTTTGATTCAAGATAAGTTACAGTTTCACCCGAAAGTTCTGACCTGAATATCGATTTCAAAATCCGTTTACCAATATCTGCACCGCTCCCTTCATCTCCAAGTAAGTAGCCAAGGGAGGATACCTGTTTTATTTTATATCCCCCCGTAAAAAATCCCGAAGCCGAACCGGTACCCAGAATGCCTGCTATACCATCTTTATTTCCCAAATAAGCATGGGCTACTGATGTAAGGTCGTCAAAAATATCAATCGGTTTATTGCCAAATAGTTCAATCAATATTTTCTTTATTACCATGCAGCTATCTTTAGAATAACATCCTGCGCCATAAAATAAGATGGAATCCGGCGAAGTTGAATGGAACAATTTTCTTAGTTCAGCAAGAACCTTATTTCTGTTCAAATAGGCAGGATGTAAACCGGATGATCGCATATATACCGGTTTCCCGTTTTGAATATATGCCCAATCCGTTTTTGTGGCCCCACTGTCGGCGATAAGAAGGTTCATACTTTACTGTTTTCATAAATCTGTGTGTAGCTGGATTATATAAAAAGTATGATAGATATGTACCGAAAGACGACCTGGCTGAACAGATTTATAAAAGCAGCATCGAATTTGGTATCTGGCGAATCGATTCCTGCATCAGATCCGGGTCAAAAATCGATCGCTGAAAAATCAGTAACTCATGAAAGCCCGCACGGTAGCGTTCAGGTGTAAATCCCGGCCTGATCTCACTTATTCTATTTATCACTGATACAGGGTCATCGACTATTCTTTCAAGTTTCTTGTGAATAAGGCTGTCCTTATCAATTTGATGTTCTTTATCCCATATCAGTTTTGCCACTCCCTCAAACTTTTCTGATAATAGTATAGACCATTTAATGGTTTCAAAGCTTTCCCCGGGTTCCTTACATAAACCTGTTAAATGAACAGGAAAATTAACACCATTATTCCATATCAAAAGCGGAATCTTGCAATGTTTTGCCATATGCAGCGATGTCCTGCCCACCTTGACAGATCGGCGGGCTGGGTAACGATTTCTGCCGATAACCATCAGGTCCGATTCAGAGGCAGCTTCGAGTAGTTTCTGATCTACAATTCCCCGTATAGATCGATAACTGTATTTTACCTCAACTTTCCGGCTCATGCTTGATAACATATTTTCGAGAAGCGAACCCAATGCTTTCGACTCTTCAGCCAAACTTGTTTCTGAGAAAGGAAGTAATTGTCCTGTAAAACTGCTGATTTGCTGTGAGAAACTGAATTTACTTACTTCAAACCACTGATCATCTTCGATATACATTGCCCTCACTTCCGCATTCAGCTTCATTGCGAGATCAATAGCCGTTTTAATGACAGGCCTTGAACCTGAGTAAGAGTCGATAGCAACAAGTATGGATGAAACATTCATCACTTATCCTCTTTGCTGATTTGTGGCTGATTGTTACCACGGCCGGTAAACGTTTGCTGGATTGAAGCGAATTTTTTCAATTTGCTTTCCACTTTAAAATTAACCGTTTCCTCCGGATACTCTCCGTCCTCATTACGCTCACCCATTTCCATGCCGGTTAATAACTCCATCCCTTCATCAATCGTCTCGATTGCATAGATATGAAAAGTACCTTCTTTAACCGATTGCACAACTTCCTCTTTAAGCATCAGGTTTTTCACATTCGCTTTCGGAATGATCACACCCTGGCCTCCGGTCAGACCCCTTTTCTCACAAATATCGAAGAACCCTTCAATCTTTTCATTGACCCCGCCAATCGGCTGAATAAAACCGTGCTGATTGACTGAGCCTGTTACAGCAATCGACTGCTTCAGTGGAATCTCACCAATTGAAGAAAGCAGGGCATAAAGCTCTGTTGAGGAAGCACTGTCACCTTCCACTCCTCCGTATGATTGTTCAAAGACAAGGCTGGCAGAAAGTGACAGCGGACTCTCCTCAGCATACCTTGCCCCGAGAAATGCAGATAATATCAATACGCCTTTGGCATGAATCGGGCCGCTCATTTCAACTTCCCGCTCTATGTTGACAACTTCACCTTTTCCAACCCTTGTCCGTGCGGTAATTCGTGTTGGATGAGCAAAAATAGAATTTCCAATCGTGATTACCGATAGTCCGTTAACCTGGCCTGTTTTTTCCCCTTCCGTATCGATGAAGATCGACTCGCGCAGAATGGACTCCTGATACCGGTCTTTCAGCCTTCCGGACCTGTAGTTTCGCTGATCAACAGCTTTTTGTACTGCTTCTTCGTCAATAACTTTTTTATTGCTTTCCCGTGCCCAGTAATCTGCTTCACGCAACAGATCAATAATATCTTTAATCCTGGTTGTCATCTTCTGATTGTCATTTACCAGCCTCGAAGCGTGTTCAACCGTCCGGGCAACTCCTGAGGAATCCATACTGCTTAACTCATATTTTTGTAACAATCCTGTTATCAGGCGGGCATACATTTCCTGGGTTTTTTCATTCCACTCAATCTCTTCTTCAAAATCCACTTCAACCTTAAACAAGGTTGAAAAATCTTCATCATATGCACAGAGCAGGTAATACAACAACCTGCTGCCGATCAGAACCACTTTAACTTCAAGTTTGATGGGTGCGGGTTCCAATGTTACGGTACTCACCATACCGTACATATCACCTGGTGATTCCACTATCAGTTTATTATTTTGCAGGGCTCTTTTCAGCCCTTCCCATGCAAAAGGCTGAGTCAGTAACCGCATGGCATCAATCAACAGATACCCTCCATTTGCCCGGTGCAGGGTTCCAGGTTTGATATAGGTGAAATCAGTTGTCAGCGTCCCCATCTGCGACTCATGTTCAATCCTTCCGATCAGGTTTTTAAAAGTCGGGTGATCTTCATACACAACGGGTGCTCCAATCGCATCGGAGTTATCAATCATCACATTTACGGTGTATCTCCAGAGCACCGGGTGTTCTGATGGCGGACCTTTAAATTCCTGCTTTCCCTGTACAGCCTGCATAAATGGATTTGAAGCCCCTGGATTCAGAATTTCACGAACATGTTCGATGATATCATTTTTAACCTCCTTAAGATATTCCAGTACCTCCTGTTCGCCGCTAAACTCATTCCTGATCTCTTCCAGCAGAGCCCTGACTGAAAATTCCGCATACTCCCGGTTCAACTCATTTCTTTTTTTTCTGAATTTTCTCTGCCGTTCAGGAATTAACCTCAAAATCTTTTGTAACTCTTTCTGAAAGTGCTGGATCTCTTTCTCCAGCTCCTGTCTCTCCTGATCGGAAAGTTTCTGAATCTCCTCCATATCCATGATCTTGCCATCTCTGACCGGAGCAAGTGAATATCCCATCGGTGTATGAAGTATGGTAAGCCCTTTGCTTTCCACCTGTTGCTGCAACTCGGAAAACTCCTTTTGTTCATCCTCTTTCAGTTGGTCTTCAATGGCCTGCCGCCGGTTTTGATACTCTTCACTCTCAAACGTACTCGTCAGCACATTAGGCAGGTCTTCAGCAAAACGATTCATGGTATCACGAAACCTGACTGCATCTCCAGCCGGCAGTTTTATCGTGATCGGTTTTTGTTCATCCTTAAAATTACAAACATAGACCCAGTCATCAGGAATAGTTTCTTCTTCCGCCTCCTGTTTGATCAGTGATTCAAGTAGTGTTTTTTTATTTACTTCATCCGGGCCAAGAGCATAGAGGTTAAATCCATCTCTTTTCATTTTCATTCCGAATTCAGTAGAAGTCAAAGCCCGTTTTTGTCCAAAGAAAGGGTTATCAAGTGCTTTTAATTCATCTGTCGTTGAAAATGTAAATGAATCTGGCTGACATTTTCTATAAAGCTGTTCCGAAGATAATTCATTAATTCCCATATTGTAGTATTACGTGAATATAATTTCTTGATGACCTTCAATGTAACAATCAATATCACAATTCTGGCAGTTCCATTCTGTCTTGGTTTTCCCCATTCTTTTGTAGTGATTTTCCCCATACCAATGCACTGGTTCAAGCAAAATCGATATTAATCGACATATGACAACCGTGATAATTTAATATTACTGTGATTGTAATTTTTATTTAACGTCAGTTCGAGATAAAAATGAAGGTTCTAAAAATCCCCCTTTGAAGGAGGACACTCTTTAACAAATTCTTATGTCGAACTTACGTTATTTAGGTCGTTCATCCTTTAATCACCCCAACCGGTTTCACCTTTGCCACTTTTGATGCAAGGCCGGATTCATGAACGGTTTCTACCACCATGTCTACATCCTTGTAGGCGACAGGGGCTTCTTCAGCAAGTCCGGCAAAAGATCCCGATTCGACCGAAATACCCTGCAACTCCAGTTCCTGTTTCAGTTTGGGGGCATTCACTTCTTTTTTTGCAGCAGTTCTCGACAACCTTCTCCCGGCACCATGGCAAGTTGATCCGAATGCCATTTTCATTCCCGACTCTGTCCCCGCAAGCAGGTAGGAACAGGTTCCCATGCTTCCCGGAATCAATACTGGTTGTCCTGTTTGTAGATAAGCCTTTGGTATCTCACTGCTTCCCGGCCCGAATGCCCTCGTTGCCCCCTTTCGATGAACAATCAGTTTCTTTTTAACCCCGTCTATATCATGTGTCTCAAGTTTGGCAATATTGTGAGCCACATCATAGAGCAGCCGGACCCTGTCGGATGAAATTTTGAGTGTGTTCTCTATTGCCTTCCGAACTTCCCATGTAATCACCTGCCTGTTACACCAGGCATAGTTTGCAGAGGCTGCCATTGCATGAAAGTAATCCTGGCCTTCCTTTGAGTGATACGGAGCGCATGCAAGTTCACGATCAGGAAGCTTAAAACCGAATTTAGCCAATTTCGAGACAAATAATTTCAGGTAGTCTGTTGCCACCTGATGGCCCAGCCCCCTTGATCCGGTATGAACAAAGATGACAAGCTGATCCTCAAAGATACCAAATGCTTCAGCAGCATGGTCATCATAGATTTCCTCAACCCTGTCAATTTCAACAAAATGGTTACCGGCACCAAGAGTTCCAAGCTGATCATACCCCCGTTGTTTAGCACGATCAGAAACCATATCCGGATCAGCATCTTGCAGCCTGCCATTTGATTCCGTATAAGCCAGGTCTTCCTGAAGACCATATCCATTCTTGACAGCCCATTCTGAACCCGTGTGTAAAACTTCATCCATCTCCTCATTGGTCAGCTTGATTCTGCCACCCCTGCCCATTCCCTTCGGAATCATACGGGTCAGTTCATGGGTCAGTTCGGGTATTTTGGATCGAATCTCCGTGCAGGTCATCGGTAATGTCATTAACCTGACCCCGCAATTGATATCATACCCGATACCACCGGGGGAAATCACGCCATCTGAAAGCCGAAATGCAGCAACACCACCAATCGGGAATCCATATCCTTCATGTCCGTCGGGCATCACAATAGCAGCTTTTTCAATTCCGGGAAGAGTTGCGACATTGATAATCTGGGAGACAGTTCGATCGAGAAGAAATTCATCGAACAGAATATCGGAAGCATAGATATGGACAGGTACATTCATACCTTCCCGGTATGATCGTGGTAATTCCCACAGGTACCGGTCAATTTGATTAAAATCCGATTTCGAAATCATCAATTTTAAATATCAAATACAATTACTGTTTCAAAGTCTCCATTCTCGTTGACATGGATATCTGCTTCATGAAATGTTACTGCTTTAATATCATTATCAAATCCGTCAACTTTTTCACCTTTCAGCACACTCCTGATTTCATTATCAGTCATTTTTGTGGATTCACATTCACAATACAATGTTGAATTCAGGTAGCTCAGCGTCAATATTTCTGATAGAAAATTTACCAGCAANATCGTACTGTCTGCCGAACTTATATGAATTTTCACAGATTCGGACCGGGATTTTATTTTATCACAAAATCCCGGTTTCAGTAACTCATTCATACCTTTCAGGCAGGTACTGAACAGGTCCGGAAGTGTTTCACTTTTAGCCAGAAGCCTGATATCTGCTGTATGAGCCAGGTACTTAAAGCTCGATGACATCCTTAACGTTTTTTTCTGATGATTTTCGCAGGGAAGATTTCTCCAAAAAGGTCTTCCTGGTGGTGCTGATGAAAAACATTGACCAAAAATAGCAATGGAAGTGTGCCGATGAATGCAAATAACAACCCATCACCGATTCCCATATAAATTCCGATAGAACCCATTATGATTGCTCCGATCATACCCCAGATTAAATTTCCTTTTAACGACATCCCCTCATCTCTGAGAAATAGTGAAGTAGCGAATCCTTCCAACAGGCCAATCGAGAGAAACCAGTAAATTAGTACGCCATTAATGTTTTCCATAAAAATCTCACTTTAATATTAATTTTATCCAAATTCACCTGCAAGCTCACCACTTTGAATTTGGCCATTTTTATAAAAACCCATGATCTACTCATCCAGCAGGAACGATACATTTAGAATGAGCCGATATCTGACAATGCTATTATCTTCAACTATCGCATTGATATCCTTTACATAAATACTTTTAATACCATGCAAAGTCTGCTTTGCTTCCTTTAGGGCATTCTCCACAGCATTCTCAATTGAATTCCCTTCTGCAATCACTTCGATCACTTTTACTAATGACATGACTCTCCTTATTTTTGATTGATGTTTAAACCTGATTTTTTTGTCAAAAACAACACCTTACTATAGGTTAAATAACTAATAATTAGTTTCTTTCAGATCTCTGTATATTATTTAAATTTTCAGCTTATTTATTTTAGTTTTTCTCTTTGACGAGAATCAAAAGTTCTTCTTTTTGGCTTAGTATAAATCCTTTTTGCAATTTCAATACCTAATTGATCTGAATTATATTTTCCGGATGAAAAATTTTCTTCATGAACCTTCCCTGAAAGCTGCCAAAGGAGGGAACTCTCTTCACTTTCGACAATGATTTGGCCTCCGGCATCCGTGATATAATTTGCTCCCAATACTCCATCATCACCACCACCGGATAACAGCACTCCTAAAACTTTATCTCTGTAAACCTGTACTGCTGACCGAAACAGTACATCTATAGATGGCCTGTTGTGATTTTCCCTCGGTCCTCTGTGAATAAAAAGTGATTTTCTGGCACCTTCATTCTTTATAACAGTATGGTATCCGCCAGGTGCAAGATATACCTGGCCGGGCAGAAGGGAGCTGTTATTTTGAGCTTCCCGGACATTCAGAGACGTTATTTTATCCAGTTCTTCAGAAAGTTCCCGTGTATAATATTTTGGCATATGTTGTACAATGACAACGGGTACCGGTATACCTTCAGGCAGTCCTGAAATCACCTGATAAAGTGAACGAACTCCTCCCAGGCATCCTCCTATTACCACAATATCAACACTGTTTGACACCTGATTCGGGCGATCAGAAAATACCTTCATTACTTCCATATCAGAAACTGAAAAAGTATCAGACTTTTTCAACACATCCAGGTTGATGCTCGGTAAACGATAAATAATTGGGAGTACCCTTTTGTAAAAATGTTTATTCGCTAACATCAACCCGATATTCCTGTCGGGTTTTGTGATGTAATCTACTGCACCCTGTTTTAATCCGCTTAGTGCAATTTGTGCACCTTCTCTGCTGAGTGGTGTCATCAGCACAACCGGTATCTGTGGAAATTCACGTCGGATTTCACTGAAAACCTGCATTTCAGCAGATTTTTCGCTGTCAATACCCAGGAAGATGATATCCGGTTCATATTCAATGAACGATGACAACATCGATTTTCCGGATTCAAAGTTAACAGATTCAATTTCATGAATACTCTCTATTCTGCGCAACATACTTGCCAGAATCTGACGCATTAATACATGAGAATCAATGATTACTGCTTTTAATCCTTTTTGATTTTCTACAGACTTTTTCATTCCTCTTTTCTCCGTCACTCTTTGATTTATCTAAACTGACGCTGACTGATTTACGTTCATTGAACTGTGTAAAAAAATATAAACCGGCTTTTATTAAAATCGTACGATGATTTCAATAAAATAAGTAGTCAATCATTACAAATATTTGTAATGATTTTACTTACACTGCTCTCTTTACCA
>SL_3KL_010_SEDDRAFT_10000395_pt1 | contig 35382 bp, 32 predicted proteins | sample SodLakKL_010_SED_2_FD_10381 | JGI IMG/M metagenome (IMG submission 10381) | reverse complement strand
TGAAAAGAGAAAAATTGATCTCTTTCAGAAAATTACTCCGCTGAAATTTACCCCATAAATAGTTCATCATCCCTTTTTTCTAATGTAAAAGCCCTTGCCCGGCCTTGAATTCGCTTATCTATTGCTAAATTTTTATCAATCTTCTCTATCCCTGTAACAAACTCCTTCTATTTACATCCTTCTTTTAGATAGCGGTTAACGTGCATAAATGAACCGCCGGATCATGCAGTTTATATCCTTCCTCTTTAATAGTAAGCGCATAAAAATCAGTTTTCTTTCAAAAGTGGAAAAAGGTATTTTAAATATTAGAAAAATTTAATATTTTGGTTCCAGTTTAAGATTTAACAACCATGGAAGACAGTAAAATCAAAGGTACAATTGTAATAGTTGAAGACGACATGCTTCTCTCGCTTGTTGAGGGGCGTATTGTCGAGAAGCTGGGCTATCAGGTTGCTGCTAAAGCCATCAGGGGAGAAGAGGCCGTTAAGCTGATCAGACAGCACAACCCCGATGTTGTACTCATGGACATTTCACTTAAGGGAGAGATGGATGGTATCGAGGTCATGACGCAGGTGCGGGAATTTTCAGACGTTCCGGTGATCTACCTCTCGGGTAACTCGAATAAACACAGTATGGCCAGGGCAAAGAAAACCGACTACATCGATTTCCTTGTAAAACCGATCAGTGCCGATGAGATGATTCAGCCGCTAAAAAAAGCGATGAAAAGAAAGCGCAACAATAGCCTCAGTCACGCAAGTTAACCACTACCTTCCCAACTTGTTGTCCATTTAAAATCTTTTCAATCTCTGCGGGCAACTCCTCAAGTTTTACTACTCTTGCCAGTGAATGGAGCGTATCCGGTTTCCACTCTGCCCCCAGTTTTTTCCAGATCCTCATCCTGTCTTCCATCAGCGCAATTCCTGAATCTATTCCCATCAGGCTCACTCCTCTCAGAATAAACGGATAGACATTGGTATGAAGCTGATGACCCAAAACATTTCCACAGCAGGTAATCACTCCGTTGTGCTCCGCCTGCCGGATCACTGCGTCCAGCATGTCCCCTCCTACGGTATCCACGGCAGCAATCCATTTGCCGGTAAGAAGCGGATTATTGGGTACAGCCGTGATTTCATCACGGTGAATCACCCGGGCAGCCCCCAGCTCTTTTAAAAAATCAGCCTGATCCGTCTTGCCGGTGGCGGCAAGCACCCTGTAATTGAGATGGGCTAGCAGCGTAACTGAAAATGAACCCACGCCCCCCGTTGCCCCGGTAACCAGCACAATGCCATCACCGGGCTTCACCTGCTGATTTCCAATTTTCTCCACTCCAATGGCAGCTGTCAGCCCCGAAGTACCGATTATCATGCTCTCCTTTAGCGACAAGCCCGATGGCAGCGGCACAATCCAGTCGCCGGGCACCGAGATGTATTCGCCATACCCACCCGGAGTATTCATTCCCAGGTCATAACTGGTTACGATCACTTCATCCCCGGTATTAAATCTGCCATCGTCACTCTTTTCGATTACCCCGGCCGCATCAATGCCGGGGGTAAATGGAAAGCTTTTAGTTACTGCTTTATTGCCCGTAGCCGAGAGCGCATCTTTATAGTTGAGGGATGAGTAGTGTACCCGGATCAAAACATCATGATCAGGAAGATCAGATGTATTCAGGGTTTTTACGGATTGAACATAGGATCCGTTTTTTTCTTCGGCAACGAGTGCATTGTAGCTTTCAGATTCCATTTCAAATATCTCAAATTAGACAAACCATTTCTTAAGCCACTTGATTTTTGATTCATCATAGGGCGGGTATTTCAGGTCAGGGTCGGGCCAGATCGGCTTCTTAAGCACACCCTGTTTGCGGGTAAAGGTTTCAAAACTGTATTTGCCGTGATAGGATCCCATTCCGCTGCTGCCTACACCGCCAAAGGGCAGATGAGGATTACCAAGGTGGGTGACTGTTTCGTTAAAACATCCGCCTCCAAAGGGTACACGTTCAAGAATCAGATGTTGTAACTCCTGCTTCTCAGTAAAAAGGTAGAGTGCCAGCGGTGCAGGCCTGGCCGTAAGCTGTTCAACAATTTCAGATTCATTCTTGTAGGAAAGTACGGGTAAAAGCGGCCCGAAAATCTCTTCCTGCATGATCGGGTCATCCCATTTGGCGTCAATAATGGCGGGCTCAATAAACAATGTTTCCCTGTTGGTGCTTCCGCCAAATATTACATTTGATGATTCGAGTAAACCCTTTAACCTGTCAAAATGGTCTTCATTGATAATACGGCAGTAGTTGGAGCCGGTCACGTAATCATTTTTAAAAAAGGTATTTAAAACCTCTTTACTCTTCTCGATAAATTGCTCTTTTACCGATTCGTGAATCAATACAAAATCGGGAGCTACGCAAGTCTGCCCGGCATTGATGGTTTTGCCCCACCAGATTCTCTTTGCGGAAACGTCCAGATTCGCATCATGATGAACAATAGTGGGGCTTTTTCCGCCCAGTTCCAGATTAACGGGTATGAGTTGTTCAGCGGCAGCTTTCATCACAATTTTCCCGACCCGCGTGCTGCCTGTAAAGAAGATTTTATCGAACGGTTGAGAAAGCAACTCCCGGGTTTCATCTACAGCCCCTTCCACAACTTTAAAAACCCGGCTTTCAAAATAGTGATCAGTAAGTTTTGCCAGCAGTGCAGAGGTATGAGTTGCAAGTTCAGATGGCTTAAGAATCACTGTATTACCGGCTGAAAGAGCTCCAATAACAGGCATCAGGGCCAGGTGTATGGGGTAGTTCCAGGCTCCAATTACCAGTACGGTTCCAAACGGCCGATTGTAGATCACGCTCTTTGATGGGAATACCGCAATGGAACCACTCACGGATTCTGGCTTCATCCATTTTGCAAGGTGTTTTAAATGAAAATCAATTTCGTGCAGAAGGGTATATATCTCTGTTGCAAAAGCCTCTACATACGGTTTGCCAAAATCCTGGGCAACAGCATTGCAAAGTGCTTCCTCATTTTCTGAAACAAGATCTCTCAGAAGCTTCAGGCAGCGCGTGCGATCTTCATGAGTACGCAGAATCCCTTGGCTAAAAGCCGCTTTTTGATTTTTTACCAAGTCTGAGATGTTCATTCTGAATTTGGTTTTCTTCCTTTAAATGAGTCCATGGATTTGTAAACACCCAAAACATTTCCGGCAAACCAGTCAAATAATGAAGAGGGTAGCACGGCTTTCAATAAAGGGACAAACCGCACGATAAAGGGTGCTTTAATCTCCTCTTTCCCGGCTGCGATGCCTTTCAGCATTTTATCTACAATGTCATCAGTTTTTAGAATAGGAGTCAAAAAAGGAGCTTTCACACCATCAAACATCCCGGTATCAATATAGCTTGGAATCACGGTGGTAACATGGATACCCGTTTTAAGCTTCTTCATTTCGATGCGCAGCGATTCAGCCCATCCATGAACACCCCATTTACTTGATGCATAAACACTCATTCTGGGATTTCCAATATATCCGGATGCAGAACCGAGATTTACAATATGGCCGGATCCTCTTTCAATCATTTCATTGATAAAGGCACGAACCACATACATACTGCCTTCCGTGTTGATGACGATGGTGTTTCTAATATCATCATATGTGTGTTCATGAAACATTTTGCCAATCACAACACCTGCACAGTTAATAATGATATCGGGTAATAAATCCTGCTTCATGCAGTGATCGCTTGCAATCACAATTCTTTGAGGGTCTGATATATCCACATTAGCAATATGTACTTCAGCCCGATCTCCAATCTGCAATTTTAAATCGCTGAGAAGCTGTGGGTTTCTGTCCCACAATATTAATTTCACATCAGACAGTTCCGATACTTTTTCTGCAAATCGTTTACCGATGCCGCTGGCCGCTCCGGTAATCAGAATCGTTTTTTTATGGTAGTACTCTTTTTTATTCATATATCTTTAAATCATACGAAAAAAGAGCATGTTGATGAAATTGTTTTGTTGAAACCGGTTGTTTGTTTCTGACTCACTGAATCACGTATTTTGTATGACTTTGAAACCTGAACTTACTGTAACTATGAAATATTATTCCTCTGCTGCACTCTACGCGTTTTTACTTCTGTTCGTATCCGGCTGTCAATCAGATGTTGACCGCGCCGCTGAGTCCATTACCGAACAATCTTTATTGAATCATATTGAAGTTCTATCGTCCGACGAGTTTGAAGGGCGAGCGCCGGCAACACGCGGCGAGGAGCTGACAATTGAATATCTTGTAAATGAACTTGAATCGATCGGAATTCAGGCGGGAATGCCGGATGGTACCTATATCCAGGAGTTTCCGCTGCTTGGACAGGTGGTTGACCGCGAATCTGCCCGTTTCAACATTCGCCGGGGCGGTCAGATTGCTGAGAGGCTTGAATCCCACGCAGACTTTATGGCATGGCCGAGCAACGAAGAGGAGCGCGTTCAGATCCGAAATGCAGAGGTGATCTATGTGGGTTATGGAATCCAGGCGCCAGAATTTGAATGGGACGATTACAAAGGCGTGGATGTTGAAGGGAAGATCCTGGTCTATAAAAACAGCGATCCTTCACACGATCCCGAAATATTTGACGGAGATTCGCGGCTCTATTATGGCCGATGGAGCTACAAGTTTGAGAAAGCGGAAGAGATGGGAGCTCTTGGGGCCATCATCATTCACACCACTCCTACTGCAGGCTACGGCTGGTCGGTAGTGGAAAACAGCTGGGGGCGTGAGCGGTTTACCCTGAAGAGCGGAGACGACGCAAATGGTGACCGTCCGGAATTTAACAGCTGGCTTACCGAAGAGAGCAGTGAAAAACTTTTCAGCCATGCCGGGCTTGATCTGCATGAAATGCTTAACGCCGCTGCAGACCGTGATTTCAGCCCCGTAACACTGAGCGGAGTCACGCTTGACCTGGACTTGACGTCAGAATACAGCGATATGTCATCGCGCAACGTGATCGGTATGATTGAAGGCACTGACCCCGAACTGAAAGATGAATATGTGATCTTCTCAGCGCACCACGACCACCTCGGCAAAGATGGTGACGTGATATACAACGGGGCCTGGGATAACGCATCGGGAACAAGCTCTGTACTTGAAATTGCTAAAGCGATGAAGCAGATCGAAAATGACCTGCGGCGCTCGGTGCTCTTTATGTTTGTTGGTGCCGAGGAGATGGGCCTTCTGGGATCACGATACTGGTCACAAAATCCAACGGTTCATCCCGGAAAGGTATCCGCCAACTTTAACCTCGACAGCATGCAGATTTTCGGCGAAACGCGGGATATGGTTCTGGTGGGTTACGGCCGGAATACCATTGGCGACATTTTGGAGAAGCACGCCGAAGCGGAAGGGCGCTATGTGGTGCCCGACCAGCAGCCGGAGCAGGGTTTCTTTTACCGCTCCGATCATTTCTCCTATGCGCGAGTTGGCATACCTGCGCTCTATCCCAATCCGGGGAATGATTTTATCAACAAACCGGACGATTGGGTGGAAGTAACCGACAGCGTACGCACAGCCAATTACCACGCGCCGGGCGACGAAATCAACGAATACTGGGATATGGCCGGCATGGAAGCCGATACCCGGCTCATTTTTCGTACTGCAGTTGATGTCATTAACCGCGATGAAATGATGGAGTGGTACCCCGGCGATGAGTTTGAAGCCACTCGTTTACAGATGCTTGAAGAGGCGCAATAATCTTTATCACCGCTTCACGAAAAGATTTTAATTTGCAATGCTAAGGGATATTGACAGATATGGATATTAAAATCTGGTTGAAAAAGTACCATCTTATCATTGTGTACGCCGTTACGATTCCGCTGATAATGGCTTTTTCATCAATTTATGAAAAAGATGTTTACCGGCTTTACAATCAGGATGGGGAAATAGTGTCATACAGTGAGTTGTTACACCTGGCTCTGGAAAGTGAAATTACCTTTTTTGGTGAACTTCACAATAGTGCCATTGCACACTGGCTGCAGTACGAATTAGTCAGAGATGCTGCAGAAGATGCGTCGGCATCCTTGATGATTGGTATGGAAATGTTTGAACGCGATCAGCAGATTCTGATTGATGAGTATTTTGCAGGAAAAATCAGCCAAAACAGTTTCGAAAATGAAGCGAGGCTGTGGAATAATTATAAGACAGATTACAAACCGATAGTAGAGTTTGCCAAATCAAATGGAATTGCCCTGATTGCAACAAATATTCCCAGGCGCTACGCATCGGCAGTATATTCAGGAGGACTGGAAGTGCTTGATTCTCTGAGTACTGAGGCAAAAAAATGGATAGCGCCTTTACCTGTAGAGGTAGATGTTGAACTGCCGGGGTATAAGAATATACTGGAGGCTGCTCATGGTCATGGAGGTGCTAACCTGATCTATTCTCAAGCCATTAAAGACGCCACAATGGCCCACTCCATTCTATCCACAATGGAAGAGGGTTCCAGGTTTATTCATGTAAACGGGTCCTATCATTCCAACAACTACGAAGGAATTATATGGTATATCAACAGGGAAAAGGATGATTTGAAAATACTGACCATCAATACCATAACCGTCGATGACGTGAACCGGGTTGATCGGGAGAAGCTGCAGGCATCCGACATCACGCTGGTTGTATCTTCCCGCATGACAACAACTTTTTAACCAACTCCATCAGTTTCAATACTCACTACCCGATATTTAATACTCAACTATGAGCCACTCACAATTTCCATACTCACGTCCACGCCGCCTTCGGATATCAGAAAATGTACGAAGCATGGTTGCGGAGCACTCTCTGTCTGTAAATGATTTTATCGCTCCGCTTTTTGTAATGGAAGGCAGTAAAGAGAAAGTGGAAATACCTTCCATGCCCAATTATTACCGGTTCACACAGGATACGCTACTGAAGGAGGTCGAGGAGATTCAGAAACTGGGAATTCCATCCGTTCTGCTGTTTGCAAAAGTGCCCAATGAGAAAAAGGATAACGAAGGAACCGAGGCCCTCAATCCGAAAGGGTTGATGCAGGAAACGGTTCGGGCCATTAAAAAAGAATTTCCTGACCTGGTCGTTATGACCGATGTGGCAATGGATCCATACAGCAGTTACGGTCATGACGGAATTGTAAAAGAGGGACAGATTTTAAATGACGAAAGTGCGGAACTGCTTGCCAAAATGGCGGTTAGCCACGCAGAGGCCGGTGCCGATTTTGTTGCGCCATCCGATATGATGGATGGCCGGATTCTGCTGATGCGGGAGGCACTTGAAGAGATGGGTTATGTAAACACCGGTATCATGGCCTATAGCGCAAAGTATGCGTCAAGCTACTACGGGCCGTTTCGGGATGCCCTCGATTCCAAGCCCGGTTTTGGTGATAAAAAAACGTACCAGATGGACCCTTCAAACGTTACAGAAGCGGTAAAAGAGGCAGTTTCAGACGAACAGGAAGGGGCTGACATTATCATGGTAAAACCCGGCCTTCCTTACCTGGATGTGGTTCGTGCGGTGAAAGAGTCGGTGCATTTGCCGGTTGCTGTTTACAATGTGTCCGGTGAATATGCGATGATTAAAGCCGCCGCAGAGAAAGGCTGGCTGAACGAAAAAGAGGCCATGATGGAGGCTCTGATTGCCTTTAAGCGTGCCGGTGCAGATTTAATCGCAACCTATTTTGCCAAAGATGCGGCACGATTGTTGTAATGTAAAGGGAAGAATCACAAAGTCCCCTCTTGCCCCGCAGGGATGCCTATGGCAAGAGGGGATTCAGGGGTGTGTAAAGTTAGGGCATTTGATCTGAAATGAAACTGAGTTCGATCAACGCTCCGAGTGTCATCCCCCAAAGCTCACGCTATACGCGTTCGCTTATCCCCCTTCAAAGGGGGACAACCTTAAAGAATATTCAATTAACTAAACAAGTAATTATTTAAAAACATGAAAAGAGTTCTATTATTTCTTGGTACCAACCTTGCTATCATCGTGGTTGCAAGTATTACCCTGAACCTGTTGGGTGTGGGTTCGTTTTTGGATGAAACCGGAACCAACCTGAATCTGCAGGCTCTGCTGATCTTCTGCTTTGTATTTGGAATGCTGGGGTCCGGCATCTCGCTGCTTCTCTCTAAGAAGATTGCAAAATGGAGCATGAAGGTTCACATTATCGATAAGCCCCGGAATTCCCAGGAGGAGTGGCTGTTCAGGACCATTGAAAAGCAGTCTAAGGAAGCGGGAATTGGCATGCCTGAAGTGGGCATCTTTGAGGCCCAGCAGGCCAATGCATTTGCAACCGGTGCAAACCGGAATAAGTCGCTGGTCGCTGTTAGCAGCGGTATGATGCAGCGCTTTAACCGCGACGAAATTGAGGCTGTTCTGGGTCATGAAGTGGGCCACGTTGCCAATGGCGACATGATCACCCTGGCTTTAATCCAGGGCGTGGTAAATACTTTTGTGATGTTCCTGGCCCGAATTGTGGGATTTGCGGTAGATCGTGTAATCCTCAAAAACGAACAGGGTCTCGGAATCGGTTATTTCATAACCACGATCATTGCCGAGATTGTGCTCGCCATTTTAGCTTCGACCATTGTATTCTGGTTCTCCAGACGACGTGAATTCGTAGCCGATGAGGCCGGTGCAAGACTGGGCAGCCGCCAGGGTATGATTGGTGCTCTTCAGCGGCTGAAGGCCGAATCAAACGTTCCGAATCAGCTGCCCGAATCGATGCAGGCATTTGGCATTACCGGCGGCAAGCGAAAAGGCCTGAAGGCCTTCTTTATGACACACCCGCCCCTGGAAGACAGGATTGCGGCACTTCAAAATATGAGTGACTGATCGAATTCGGATATGGCAAAATAAATAGACAAGGCAAAGAATTTCCCTCCTTAAAAAGGAGGGAGTTTTAAGCCCTTATCAAAACTTTTATTTAATACTAACTAACCATGCTTCTAAACAAAAGCGAATATCTATTCAACAGGGCACAGAAATTTATACCGGGCGGGGTGAATTCTCCGGCGCGGGCGTTTAAATCGGTGGGGGGCATTCCGGTCTTTTTTAAAAAGGCGAAGGGGTCGGTTATCACTGATGAGGACGGAAACGAATATATCGACTATGTGGGGTCATGGGGGCCGATGATCCTGGGTCATGCCTATCCGCCGGTGGTGAAAGCTGTTCAGGACGCCTCGTTCAACTCCACCTCTTTCGGCGCGCCAACCGAACTTGAGATCGATATGGCCGAACTGGTTCAGAAAATGGTTCCCAACGTGGATCGGGTCCGCATGGTGAACTCGGGCACAGAGGCGTGCATGAGTGCAGTTCGTGTGGCCCGGGGCTATACAGGCAGGGAGAAGATCATCAAGTTTGAAGGGAATTACCACGGACATGGCGATGCCTTTCTGATCAAAGCCGGCAGCGGCGCGCTCACGCTGGGGCAGCCGAGCAGCCCGGGTGTAACCAAAGGTACAGCCAAAGATACACTGAATGCCGACTACAACGATCTTGATAGCGTCGAGAAGCTCCTCAAAAAGAATAAAGGGAATGTAGCAGCGATAATCCTGGAGCCGGTAGCCGGCAATATGGGATGTATTCCTCCTCAGCCCGGTTTTCTTGAGGGGTTAAGAAAACTGTGTGACAAGCACGAAACTGTTCTCATTTTTGATGAGGTTATGACCGGTTTTCGCCTGGCCAGAGGGGGTGCGCAGGAGCGGTTTGACGTGTGGGCTGATCTGGTCACCTTTGGCAAGATTATCGGCGGAGGTCTTCCGGTGGGGGCATTCGGCGGCAAGAGAGAGATTATGGATGTAGTGGCACCGGTTGGCCCGGTTTACCAGGCCGGCACGCTCTCGGGCAATCCCCTGGCTATGAGCGCCGGGCTTGCTCAATTGAATGCGCTCGAAAAACATCCCGAATACTATGTGGAGCTGGAGGAGAAAACAGAATACCTGGAAAAACGATTACGGCATTTGCTAAATGGACACGAAATCGATTTTGATATGCACCGGGTGGGGTCTATGGTCAGCATCTTCTTTACCACAGAGGTTGTAACCAACTTTAAAACAGCCAATACAACAAATCAGGAATTTTTCAGGCACTTCTTCCACGAAATGCTGAATCGCGGTATCTATCTGCCGCCATCACCTTTTGAAAGCTGGTTTTTAGCAAATTCGCTTACTTATGAGATGCTGGATAAGACACTGGCAGCGGCAGATGAGGCGTTGGGTATTGCTAAATTGAAGGCCACAAAGTAGAAAGAGTACAAAAAACAGGGTGTTTCTATTCTTAATCGACTCCCAAAGGGGTTCAATGTTCACGCCTAATACAGTGCACGAATAGAAATACCATGTTTATCCCGGAACTAAAACCGGTCAAGATCCAGGAAAATTTATCTGCTCTTCCGAGATGGTTTTTAAATCCCCTTCCGACAAAAACATGCCGTAACCGTACTCTTCAAGTACGGGAAGCCCAAGTAGTTGGTAAGTGCCGATTACAGAGGGTATCAAGTCAGTATAGAGAATAAACATGTGCCGCAAATTTCTAAGGGCAGTAAATCCGGAATCCTGCGTGAAGTTTATCATATTGGCATCATCGAGCTTCTCTATCAAGGATTGCACAGTATAAATATATGCCAGGCGATTGGCTGTTTCGAAAGGTATGTCTTTTATGATACCTGTCACCATAACCATGTTATAGGCCGAAGATCTCAGCATGGGTGGTGTAGCTCCCCTGAAACCGTCAAGCTGATATCCATACATATCACCAACGGGTTCACCGGCAATTCGCAAGCTGTCAATCTGTTGAATAATATTGGAATAGTAATAATAGGCCTCTTCCATCTGCTGATGATTAAACCGGAATTCAGCGGCGATAGACTGAAGGGCATGGTTCGCAATTTTTTGATTATTCCGGTTCTCCCTCCACTCATTCACCATGAAACCGATCAAAACACCTGTAACAATTGCGAAAACTTCCAGAACAATAAGTGCAGCTGCAGGAAATCCCCTGTTCCCGAACATCCTGCTTCGTCGTTTGTATTTCAGCATATCCATGTGATTTAGTTGACGTCAATTTCGGAAATAAGGTGATTCAGAAGAGATTTACAAATTTTCGCGCAGAGACATGGGGTGTGTGATGGAAATTGCGCCTGATACTGTATCGAATCAAATCGAAGTGAGGGGTGGATCAGAAATATGAGATGAATAGACATATCATGTCTGCTGCGAATCTTCTTCATGAAATGTTTATTCAAAGGGGCTATCTTGACCGGTCTTTAAACTTTTCGGCATTACATGAACAAACCTGCACTGGCAACTGTATTTTTAGTGGTGATGATTGATCTTCTCGGATTCGGGATCATTCTGCCACTGCTTCCTTTCTATGCCAAGGAGTTTGCTGCTTCTGCCGTAATGATCGGGTTGTTGTACAGTGTCTATTCGTTTATGCAGCTCATCTTTTCGCCGATCTGGGGCAGCTGGTCCGATCGTATCGGGCGCCGCCCTATTATGCTTCTCAGCACCTTCGGGGCCGTAATTGCCTACATTATATTCGGTTTGGCTGAGACGCTTGGCGTGCTCTTTTTCTCTCGCGTGGTGGCCGGTATGATGGGAGGAAATATCTCTACGGCACAGGCCTATATTGCCGATGTGACCGACAGCGCCAACAGGGCACGCGGAATGGGTTTGATTGGAGCGGCATTCGGAATTGGCTTTGTTGTGGGGCCCGCCCTCGCTACTGCACTGATTCACCCCGCCTTTCATGAAATGGTTGCTAATGCCGGCTTTACCGATTTTGCCACATGGATGGGAGATAATCGATACGCCCTGCCCGGTTTTTTTGCCGCATTCCTCTCATTCTGCAGTTTTTTGATGGTGCTGTTTAAGCTTCCCGAAACCGTCGACACCTCAAAACCAAGAGCCGCAGCCTTCAAAAGGCCGAGTGTATTTACTCCAAGGTTTTGGAAAATTCTGTCAAAGCATAAGGGGAAGTCATCCAAAGGGTACCTCATACCGCTTGTAATTGGCTTCTTTCTGCTCTCATTCGGAGAGTCGAGCCTCTATAGTGCCTTTCCTCTTTTCGCGTCATCTGAGCTGAATATGAGCGCGGAGGATGTTGGGATGCAATTCTTCTACATCGGAATTATCGCTGTGGTTATTCAGGGTTTTCTGATCAAGCCCCTTACCAATATATTTGCTGAGGAGAAGCTCTTTATGGCCGGTAATATTGTGATGGTTATTGGCCTTGCACTTATTCCACTTGCTCATAATATGCTCACGCTTGGGCTGTTCCTCGGTTTGATGGCGGTTGGAAAAAGCCTGAATACGCCGACGATTACAAGCCTTATCTCCAAGGAGGCAGACGATGACAATGTGGGCGCCGTGATGGGTGCTGCACAGGGATTGTCGGGCCTTGGCCGAATGATCGGGCCAACCTGGGGAGGAGCGCTCTTTGCGGTCTATTTCGGACTTCCATTCGGGGCCACTGCACTCATTGTGGCTACCACAATCTGGATCGCTTTCGGACTGATGGTAAAAGAGAAAAAATTCAGGCAACAAGAGGTCTCTCCACAGCAGGAGATCGATTAGTCCACTATCGCAAGCGTCCCACTATCGCAAGCGTCCCGCTTGTGATAGTCCCGCTTGTGATAGTCCCGCTTGTGATAGTGTCGGCCTCAACTGTTTACTATATTGATGCTGAACCCAACTCAATCTATCTATATGGACAACTCACATCGCCTCATTCTGCCGGTCTTATTTTTAATGCTGCTCCTTTCACCGGCAGCTTCACTGCATGCCCAGGCCGATACCGGCCAGTTTCAAAAAGTGACCTATTTTCAGGTAACAAAAGATGGATTAGACAATTTTCTTGAGGGTGTTCCCGACTGGAAGGCGTCGCACCGGAATAAAATAAATTCAGGAGAGCGTTTGGCATGGCGAATCTACCGGGTGCCGATGAGCAGCAGCGGGAGCGCCTGGTACAACTTTGTTACGGTTGAGATCGCTTCTAACCTGAATGCCTTGCAATCAGTAGAGCGAAATACCCTCTCATCATTGAGAAATGAGAGGGATCACCGGGTTAAGCTTTCATATGCTGTCCATTCTGAAATCTGGCAAACCGAGGCGGAGGTATATGGAGAAGGCACTCGGCCCAGCCGCTACCTGAACGCCAACTTTATGTATGCATTTCCCGAGAACCTAAGCGAGTACCTGGAGCTGGAGACCGATATCGCAAAACCGCTTCATCAGAATCAGACCGATAACAACCGCATGAACGGATGGAACTTCAATCGTCTTGTATTCCCGACAGGAACCACAGTAGCCTACAACTTCATCACAACCGACTTTTATAGCAGCCTGGAACAGATCGAAATGGGCATTACCCGCGAGGTGATCATGAACGTACATCCGAATATGAATGTGGATGAGTTCGAAGAGTTCGCCGACTCCATCCGCGAACGCGTGTGGAGCGATTTATGGGAGCTGATTGATCACGTTAATTAGTGAGGAGACGACCTATCGCAAGCGTCNCGCTTGTGATAGGTCCCGCTTGTGATTGTTCNCCGCTTGCGATAGAAGAGNTTTAAACNCCTAATTCTTCTCAATTTTCATCTTCAACAGGGCTGCCGCAATCTCAATCGTAGTGAAGTCGCCCTCAACAATTGGCTCGAGCTGCTCGATGTAGTCACGCAGGCCGCCGGCCTGAAGGGTCTCAATGATTTCATTGATGTGATTATCCATTTTCGAGAGCTGTACTTCACGCGCTGACGGCATTGGAAGCGGCTTCAGCTGGGTTCGGATCATCTTTTCGATAAACCGGATGCCCTTCTTTTTCCGGCCTGATGTAAACGTAATCGCCAAACCGCTCTTTCCGGCTCGCCCTGTTCGTCCAATCCGGTGAACATAATATTCGGGATCATTGGGTACATCGTAGTTGAACACCACGTCTACATTGTCCACATCGAGGCCTCGTGCAGCCACATCGGTAGCTACCAGAATATCGATCTGTCCCCTGCGAAATTTGCCCATTACCTTATCGCGCACGCTCTGATTCATGTCTCCGTGGAGCGCGTCGGATGAATAACCTCTCGACTGTAAATCCTGTACAAGCTCATCGCATTTTCTCTTTGTGTTACAGAAGATGAGCGTCANTTTAAAGTTGGCCATATCCACAACCCGCGTAATCGCTTCTGTGCGCATTGAATCACGCACTTCCATGAAGTACTGATCGATGCCTTCAGCCGTTTCGGTCTGCCCTTCGATTTTGATCATTTCTGGATTATCCATCCACTTGTTCATGATATTTCGAATCGCCTTCGGAACCGTTGCAGAGAACATCACGGTTTGTGATTTTCCTTTACTGTAGCTTAAAATCTGCTCTAAATCCTCACGGAAGCCCATATTGAGCATCTCATCGGCCTCATCAAGGATTACCATTTTGAGATTGTCGAGCTTTAGTGTTCCTCTCTTGAGGTGATCAATCACGCGGCCGGGAGTTCCCACCACAATCTGAACCCCCTGTTTGAGGGCTTTTAACTGACGGCTGATTGGTTGCCCGCCATAAACCGGCAGAACAGAGAGGCCTCTGTCATATTTTGATAGTTTGATCAGCTCGCCGGTAACCTGGATTGCAAGCTCACGGGTTGGGCAAAGAATGATAACAGAGGGAATTTTTGAATTTTTATCTGCAATTTGAAGTGCAGGAATTCCAAATGCTGCCGTTTTACCGGTTCCGGTTTGAGCCTGGCCCACCATATCTCTCCCGGAATTGATAATCGGGATAGAGCGGCTTTGGATTGATGTTGGTGCTTCAAAGCCCATTTCGTTAATAGCTTTGAGGATTTCAGGCTGTATTCCCAGCTCTGAAAATGAAGAATTTTCCATTGGTTTATATCGTTTTTGTACGGGAGATTGAATAAATGTGATGAGAAGTCCCCACCTAATATTCCGAATAGATCGGTAAAGGCGGAAGAGAGATTCTTACCAGAACTTCTTCACAGTATGCTAACTTCCAATTAATAAATGTCTGTCGCTCACCACGCGCAGCGCTCCGCTCTTGTATAAAATTTTGAGTTGCCGGAGATACTCCCTGGCCAAAAGCGCGTTTCACAAACATTCAGAAAGTTACTGAAGAGAGGCAAAAAGGTACTGAGTTGGGCAGGTCAACGTTGAACGTCAGTTGATTAAGGGGATGAAGATACGGAGAAATTTTTGATTTATTGCTATGATGGCCTGAATAGAATTTGTGGCAAGTTTGATTAACCGCAAAGCAGAGCACAACGGACACTAAAAAACATTGTCTTAACCTGGGTGCCTGCAACATGAATAATGCCGTCAGGCATCGCCGATATTATAACCCCGGGTGCCGCATAGTGATCCCTATGGGAGAAGGGGGGCAATGGGGATGAAAGGAAGTGAATTCGAAGTCAAATAATTACTTTGACGAAGTTTACACATATAAATGGAGATTCTTCGACCCCAGCCACAAAAACACTGGCTTGGGCCTCAGAAAGACAATGACCGTTTAAAGAAAAATAGGGCAGGCAAGGCAAAGCCATCGGCTTTGCCTTGCCTGCCCTATTCCCCTATTTGAATCGCATGTCATGCTGACAAATCCCGACAATGTTTTTCTGTCGGGATGAGGAAGTAACTCCTTTTTCTATCTCAAACTTATATCAATTCAACAGTACCGGCTCACCAAAACCGAGGCCTCTCAGCCGTGAGAGCTGGGTGCGGGCGTCGCCAACAACTACGTAGATCATTCGATCAGGATTGGCATACTGTCGGGCAAGACGGCTGATCTCATCCCGTGTCATTTCTCTTACAATATCTTCCTGTTCACGTATGTAGTCGGCCGACCAGTTGTTCGCGCTCATTGTCTGGAGTATTCCCAGCTTTGCACCCAGTGTTTCAAACGCCCGCGCGTTACTCTTGAGCAGGAAGCTCTGGGTATTTTCCAGGTCCTGCTCTGTAAATGTATCGGGGTAGTCTGCAAGAATTTCACGGATCAGATCTAAAGCCTCAAAAGTTACATTACTTCTAACCCCGCTGCTGATACTAAACGGACCCGGAAGGTTGCTTCCGCTAAACCCGGATCGAATACCGTAGGTATACCCGCTCCCTTCCCGAAGCTCCTGAGTAAGCCTTGAGGCAAAACCACCTCCCCCAAGGATATAGTTCATGACTGTGGCAGGATGGTAATCCTCATGGGTTTCCGGCAAAGCCAGGTAGCCAATTCGAAGCACCGATTGAGATGCGTTGGGTACATCATAAAAATAGACCTTCGACTCTGAAGGCCACTCCGGGGCCTGTGGTTCCGGCAACGCCACAGCTTTGGTCTCCCATCTTGCAACCAGGGTTAACATCGACCGGGTGACCTGTGCGGCATTAATGGGTCCGGCAATGTGCATCTTCGCAACCGCCGGTGATATATTGGCTTCATAATATCCTTTCAGGTCATCCATGGTGACGGATTGAACACTCTCTTCGGTTCCAAGCGTGCTGAATGATTGAATATTATCTTCACCATAGAGAAGCTTATTGAACTCGTTTGTGGCAATGCTGTTAGGATTGGACTGTTGCTGGGCAATCTGGCTGAGTACACTCTGTTTGGCGAGATCAAATTCCCGCTCATCCCAGCGGGGCTCAAGCAGAATTTCTTCAACCAGCTTCATGGTTTCGTTGTAGTTTCGCGACAGGGTATTGCCCGAAATGGTAAAATATTGCCGTCCCGAGAATACGTTAATATTGGCTCCCAGCAGGTCGATCGCCTCTTCCAGTTCAGCGGCCGTGCGGTTGGCTGTTCCCCTTGTCAACACATTTGCCAAAAGGTTTGATACACCCACTTTCTCCGGACTTTCCAGCAGAAGGCCTCCGTCGAGACGGATATTAAACTGAACAAGCGGCAGTTCATCCTGCTCAATTCCAAACACCTTCATTCCGTTATCAAATTCTACAGTCCACACTTCCGGCACTAAAATTTGTGGTGCTTCTCCATAGGGTGGTTCTACCGTGCGGTCAAAGCTTGAAGGTGTGCGTTCAAAAGCGGTGTCTTCAGGCAGCTCAAAATCTTCACCCTCTGCCCCTTCAACAATCTCCTCAATTACCACTTCCGCCTCTGTTGAGCCGGTCAGCACCAGATCCGTTTGGCCCCTTGGCACAAAACTGGTTGCTACGTAATACTCATCTTTGATGTACTTTTCGTACACCCGTTTTACATCCTCCAGGGTCACATCCAGTGTTTTTTGAATATCCTGATTGATATAGCCCGGATCGCCCGCAAAGATATTATACTGTGCCAGCTGAAAAGCCTTGCCAAGCACGCTTGAAAGGCCGTTATAGAACCGGGTTTCAATTCCTGCTTTCACCCTTTCCAGATCCTGTTCGGTAAAGCCGTTCTCCTCGTAGCGTGCAAACCCCTCTTCGATGCCCTCGAGCACCTCATTCAAATCCACTCCTGAAAAGGCGCGAACCCCGACCGAAACTTCTCCCGCCAGTTCTGAATTACTGCTGAACATACTCACCCCGGAAGAGAGCTCTTTTTCCTCAACCAACACTTCATAAAGGGGTGCTTTTTTCCCATCTGCCAGAAGCTGAGTCAAGATTTGAAGTGGATAGGCATCATCATGATAAAACTCCACACCCGGCCAGGTTAATCGCAGTTCGGGCAGACGGGCAAAATTGTCTTCATGATAAAGTCTTTTGGATTCTGCGAGAACTGCAGGTGCTTTTTCCATCGGTTCAATCTGTTCACCGCCAGGAATTTCATTAAAGTATTTGTGAACCCATTCACGGGCCTGGTCCGAATCAAAATCACCGGCAATTACAAGAGTTGCATTGTTGGGTACATACCAGGTGTTGTAAAAATTTACCACATCATCAAGAGTGGCGGCCTGAAGGTCGTCGAGCGAACCGATTACCTGCCAGCTGTAAGGATGGCCCTCCGGGTAGAGATTTTTACTGATTACGTAGCTGGTATGTCCGTAAGGAGCGTTATCCACACCCTGACGCTTCTCATTTTTCACAACCTGCTTCTCCTTTTCCAACACCATCTCGTTCACCGTGTTGATGAAGAAACCCATCTTATCCGATTCGGCCCAGATCATCTTCTCCAGGGCATCATTCGGCACGGTTTGAAAATAGTTGGTGCGGTCGCGGCTGGTTGAGCCATTTGCTCCTGAGCCGCCAATCCGGCTGCTCATCTGATCGAGTCCACCGCGTCCGAGATTTTCTGATTCCAAAAATAGAAGGTGCTCAAACAGGTGGGCAAAACCGGTACGGCCGGGAAGTTCGCGGGCAGAACCTACATGGATTGTAAGGGCAACCGCTACAACCGGATCTGAGTAATCCTTGTGAAAAATGACCTCAAGGCCATTATCAAGCGTAAATTTTTCGTATTCGACCGAAAAGTCGGTTTGATCTGTTTTGGTGCAGGAGGGAAAAAGCAGAAGGGTTGAAACAAGAACCAGAAAGACAGACAGGGAGATGGATTTCATAAATAGCAGAGAATTCGTGTTAAATTTCAGATCACAATGTACACGAATTTGAAGGAAAAAAGTTGTGAAATGTTCGAAGGTATTATGAATCATTCACTCAATTCACGTGTTTCTCTTTTGAACTTTGTATCTTCCACCCAATCCAATTTTTAAACTAAATCCGCGTGTTAAATGATGTATTGTCATTCGATATTCGGTGTTTGATATAGAAAAGTCCAATGGCCCGCAAAGAGTTTGAAATTCCGGCGATGTATAAATCACCTGTGATCCGAAAGGTGAAAGAAGCCAATAAAATCACCGATCCGCGCAAGAAAGACCTTGCTCCGACTGAATTGGATTTCGGTCCGGTAACATTTTTGATCCCCCGTCATTTCGGCTTCTGTTACGGCGTGGAGAATGCTATTGATATTGCCTACAGAACCGTTGAGGAGAACCCGGGTAAGAATATTTTCCTTCTCAGCGAGATGATTCACAACCCAACCGTAAATGAAGACCTTCAAAAGAAGGGCGTTAAGTTTCTGTTTGAAACCGATGGCAGCGTCAGGATTCCGTTTGAGGAGCTTCACTCAGATGATGTGGTGATTGTGCCCGCCTTTGGCACTACACTTGAAATTGAGGAGAAACTCAAAGCGAAAGGAATCAATCCCTATCAATACAACACGACCTGCCCGTTTGTGGAGAAGGTGTGGAAGCGGGGTAATCAGCTGGGTAAGAAAGGGTACAGCCTGGTGGTACATGGCAAGCATGAGCATGAGGAGACACGCGCCACGTTTTCACACAGTGCTGATCACTCAGAAGTGGTGGTTGTTTTGAATCCTGATGAAGCGCATATCCTCGCAGATATCATGGCCGAAAAACGTCCGCTTGAAGACTTTGAAAAATATTTTGGCCATAAAAGCACTCCAAACTTTAACCCGTTAAATGACCTTGAGTTTTTCGGGGTGATCAATCAGACCACCATGCTGGCCACCGAAACACAGGAAGTGATGGATATTCTGAAGAAGGCCGCTCAAGAGAAATTTGGTGAAGAAAACGTGCTCGAACACTTCGCCGATACCTCCGATACCCTCTGCTACGCCACCAACGAGAACCAGTCGGCCACCTATGCCCTGGCCGATGCCAGGCCGGATATTGCGATCGTTGTAGGCGGTTACAACTCCTCCAATACCATGCACCTGGTAGAAATTCTTGAGCAGCACTGCCCTACCTATCATGTGCGGGATGCCGGTGAGATTGACTCCCCTGAAGCCATTCAGCATTTTAACCAATGGAAGAAAGAGATTCTCTCTACTGAAAACTGGCTGCCCACGGGAAAAAGGGGATTGCGAATTGCGCTGACCTCCGGCGCCTCCTGCCCGGATGTACTTGTTGACGAAGTGCTGTTGAAAATCCTGTCGTATTACCCTGATACTGCGGATATCAATGAAATTCTTCGCCCTTTTGAAGAGACGATGATTATTGAAGGCTGAGTTTGTTTAATCACATCCCGGTTGAGGTGCTTGAAAGATAAGCAGGTTAGTCGTGGAGAATGTTAAAATAGGATACCCTTGACGGCTGGTAGTTTCTCAAGCGCAGGTTAATATCGTCAACTAACTTCTCAATTTGAGGGGTAACAAATCCGGTGGTGTCACCTTCAATATCTGCATAGTCAACAAAGGCGGTAAAAGGCCGCATACGCTGCACTTCCGAAAACTTGTCGATCGGTACGTCAAACCTGACGGTTATCGAAGATGGGTTGTAGGTAACAGCCTTTCCAGAGGGCAGATTCCGGGTTCGTACCGGTATTCGCACTTCCGATTCGGTAAACTCAGCCACATCAATGCGAACAGTTACATGAGTGGGTTCAATCGAGAGCCCACTGCCGGGTCTTTCCAACTCTATCCGCCGCTCCATACTCCTGTTAACACCGGTCAACTCAAGTTCCACGGTTTCCCAGCTGTCAATATTGGCCACCCTGGTCTGCCCGCCGGTTATGGTAACGCTATCGGGTTCCACCGTCGGGTCCTGAACCGTTCCATAACGGTTTTGCAGTGTTAAATCAATTTTCGGAATAACCGGCACTTTTTTTGAAGCTTTCTCTTCTGTTTCGATATTCAATACGATGGGGTTAACCTGAAGAACATTCAGGTCGGAAAACGCACCCACCTGGCTTCGCATCTGCTCAAAAAGGTTTATCTGTCTGGCGTCGGCACTCAGGCTGATTCTTGGGGGATTGCTGTAGAGCGGGATCAATTTCCAACCCTCACCGGTTACATTTACTGAGGCGTAATCGGGTATATCGCTGCTTAAGGAGACATCATCCGGCAAATTAACCAGCTGTATGGGAACATCAATGGTTACATTAAAGTCTCTGCTCAGATTCACGATAAACCAAAGGCAGAGAGAGAAGAAAAAAGCAACACCAAAGACGATTACTTTTTCCCGCCCAATAAAGGCACTGTCGTCAGGTTCTTCAGCCTTTGCAGGTTCTGAGGAGCTGAAAAATTGCCGAACTCGTTCAGTTATAAAAGAAAAGAATTTCATTATTATAAGGTAATATCTATAGACGATTTATGCACGCACAATGATCTCTTTTACCACTTTAGAGTCAACTCTGTCGTTCAGTTTCTTGGCAATAGAGAACCGGTTCATGTGAATTTCGTGTCGCCACGCCTCATTTTCCACTTTTACGATCAGCTTATTACCCTCAAAACGAACGTCTTTTATAACTTCATTCATTCTTTCACCCACCACAGTGGGCCATAGATGAAGTACCATACCGCGCTTTAGTTCGGTTTGATGAGGCATTTTTCGCATGAACTCCTTAAGGAGCTGGTTCATCGACTGTGGTTTTCTTCCAAATGCCATATCAATACTTTTGAGTTAACTTGCCGTTTTGAATGGTAAACCAGGCGTTTTTTTCCGTATCGGAGAACTGTTTTTCTGTAAACGGACGATCGGTCGCTGATGTTATAAACGTTTGTCCGCTGTGTTTAGTCAATGTTTCTGTAATAATATCAATTTTGTGCTGATCCAGGTTTCCAAACACATCATCCAGAAGCATAATCGGCTGATCGTCGAGCTCATCTGAGTAATAAAACAGCTGCGCCATTTTCAAAGCCATTGAAAATAACCGATGCTGGCCCTGCGACCCATACTTTCGAAGTTCCATGTCATCCAAAAAGAATACGACTTCATCCCGGTGCGGTCCAATCAGAGTCTGTTCGCGTTCGGCCTCTTTTTCAAAGTTTTTTTCGAGTAAAGCTAAATATTCGTGCTGAATCATCTCTGGGGTATCTCTCTCTTTACAGATGGTTTGATATTCGAGAGAGGGTTCCAGGTTTAGCTCGGAAATGGTCCGGTATTGAAATTTCAGGTATCGTTTAAATTTTTCCAGAACTTCAGTCCGTTTAAAGATAATGGCTGAACCGGTTTCTGCAAGCTGAATATTCCAGGGTTCAAGATAGGTTTGCAGCAGCGGCAGCGGCCCGCGATACTCCTGGAGCAGTTTATTTCTTTGTCTGCGTATTTTTCTGAATTTTAACAGGTCGCGAAGGTATTTCGGGGAGATCTGGCTGATCAGGGCATCCAGAAAAGCGCGGCGTTCAGCAGGTCCGTCACTCGTAAGCTTGAGATCTTCCGGGCTGAGCACAACAACGGGAACCATCCCGATCAGGTCGGACAATCGCTCCAGGGGGCTGTCGTTCACAAAAATCTTCTTCCCATCACCTCTCGAATAGCTGCAGCCCACTTTAAAAGAAGCTCTGACTTCTCCTTCAAAATCACCGTTAATCATAAAATACTTTTGCTCGTTGTGAGCTACATATTGATCGCTGGAGGCCACAAAGCTGCGACTCATACAGAGATAGTGAATGGCATCAATCAGGTTGGTCTTGCCCGATCCGTTTGGGCCGGTAATCAGGTTCAGGTGAGGTGCAAAACGAACCTCTGTCTGTTCATGATTTCTGAAATAGGTAAGTTTAAGCCGGTTAATGCGCATCAGTTCAATTAGGCGGTTTGATTGTCTCTTCTGAAAGGTACGCGGATAGCGGGTGATTGTCGAATTGGGAAAATCCCCTTTCTAGTGTAAAGTCAAGCATAAAGACCTGACAGCTTGCTTCCGACAATTCATGCTTGACTTAACACTAAAGGGAATTTCTTCATCCTTTACCCTCATCAAAAGCGCTGAATACCCCGTTCGACCAGCCAAATCCATCCTGCAGGGGATACTCCCCGCCGCCGCCCTCCTGGCTAATATCCGTTACATTGTACTTTTCGACCAGCTTGCCACTGCGCTGGTACACCTCTTCGTTAATTCGAAGCCAGCGATTTCGAATTTCATCAGCCAAATCGTTCAGCCCATAATTTTGAAGGCCTGTTACAGCCAGCCACTGAAGCGGTGCCCAGCCGTTGGGTGAATCCCACTGCTGGCCGGTATTAACCGTTGTGGTTAAAAGGCCGCCATCCTGAAGGAACTTCTCTTCCAGATTTCGGGCAACACCTTCCGCCTGTTCCTGGTTGGCCATTTTAAAGTAGAGGGGATAGACAGCTGCCAGAGACCGAGCTCCGGTCCGACGCTGGTTCTTAAAATGGAAGTCGAAAAAGAACGACTGCTCTTCATCCCACATAAGAGAGTTGATGGCAGCAGATCGTTTATCCGCCAGGGATGCATAGTGGGCTGCTTTGGATTCATCACCCAAGATCCTGCTCCACTCAGAGAGTTTGCGCTCCATAAACCAAAGCAGGGTATTTAAATCAACCGGCAGAATAGATGTGGTCTCGATGGAGGAGAGGTTTTGCCCATCCGAGAACCAGCGGCTGCTGAAATCCCAGCCCGACTCACAAGCTGCCCTGATATTTCTGAAAAAAGCTTCCCGCTCACTTTTGGGTATTCCGGAGGCTGTCTCCATGTCCTCAAACCACGACTCTTCACGCGGGGCCGGGTAATCATCCCAATAGCGGTTCAATAAAAAGGAGTTCGAAGTTTCTTTGTGATAGTAGGTTACGGCACGGCGGTTGCGGGAGCCTGTGTTGTCCATCCAGAAATTGTACTCCTTCTCAACCGCAGGAAGGAACTCAATGACCTTTTCATTTCCAAAAATAGTGACAACCAGGTTGACCATCGGTGTGAAAAAAGGTGGCTGTGAGCGGCTAAGGTAGTAGGCGCGATTTCCGTTGGGAACATGTCCTGTGGTTTCAATGAGATGGCGAAAGTTCTCCGCCATAGCCAACACCATCTCATCAAAGCCATCCGCATGAAGCCCCTGTGCGGTAAAATAGCTGTCCCAATAGTAGATCTCCCGAAACCGGCCACCGGGTACAACATATGGTTTTGGCAAAGGGATTAATGATGAGTTTTTTGAAGCCGATTTATCCGCTTTTCTGAACAGTTGTGGCCAAAGAGCCTTGATGTGATCCCGGCAGTGCTCTTTTTTTTCAACCTGAACCTCTTCACCGGCGTCTTCGGGCAGGGTGAAGTGCTCTGATATAAAGTGATTCAGGTTAAAACCGGATGTATCTTTTTTGGAGCTCCACAAGCGGGTAATTTCATCGGGGTCAGTAACGGGAACCATGTCTACAAACTGCTTTGAGTCGGGGAAGATCCGTTTTCTCTGTACCTCTTCAAAAAGCTCTCCATGGAGCTGTATCAGTTTGTCAGGGTGATTTTTTTCCATATTTCTCAATGAGCTATTCGTTATTCAGATCAAAGCTTTCCCGTTTTCGCTTGTAGGGAATCAATATGAGGAACAGAAGAATCAGGGGTACGAGTGTGAAATAGAATGCGGTTTGCCCGTCCATCCGGCCGAACAGAAACCCGGTAATAATGGATCCGCTGGTGCCTCCGAGTGCTGAAAAAATTACAATCAAACCGGTCATGCCACTCTGCCTGTTTTTGGGCAGCGCGCTTAATACTGATGAACAGAGGGTGGGATAGATGGGTGCAAGAAACAAGCCGATAGCCGGCAATAGATATGCTGCCAGCGATACATCTCCCCATCCCGTGACGGAGCCCGGTTCAATGCCGCCGGTTAAGGGCATTACCAGGATTACAAGCACTATTCCCATCAGGATTGACCCCTGCAGAACATAGAACCAGTTTATCCTCTTCATCATCCAGCCGCCCAATAAGCGGCCTGCGGCAAGTGCACCGGCATAGATACTGGTAATTTGCACGCTCATTGCATCCGGCAGCTGCAGAACCTGGAAGTTAAAGGTTGGCAGCCATGTGTTAATGGCCTGCTCGATGTAGACGTAGAGAAAGGCTCCCAGTATGAAAAAGATGACCAGTGCATATTTGATAAGCCCCAGCATGTCCCAAAAATCCTGCATGGGGCTGGAGTTGTCATTGTCGGTCTTTACAGAACTCTCATCAAGTTCAGTAGAAATAAGCAGGGCCAGGGCCAGCCCGCCAATCACGGCCAGTACCCAGTATGTATCGAGCCAGGTAATGGTTTCGGAGCGTGCAGAGATATCCATAAAATATCCGAACAGCCAAAACCCGCCCAATACTCCCACCATAAAGAAACCCTCCAGGATGCTCATAAAACTGGCATGGTCGTTTGAATTGTCGGTTATCAAACTCACCGTAGAGTAGACCGACACCTTGATAAGCGCAAAGCTCACACCCACCATGGCGAACAGCAGCTGCGACATGGCAAAACCACCGATAAGCGGCATCATGATACTTCCGATAATCACTATAGAGAGCCCGGTGATCATCGCCCGTTTATAACCAAACCGGGGAATGTATGACGCCAACAGGAACGACGCCAATGCAATGGAAAGGTCTTTATAGGCTTCCAGAACGCTGGCCGATTCAGGGTTAACCCCAAAATCATTTATCACCTGGAGGATCACTACGCCTACACTGTTCAATAAAATCGCAAATATGATATAGTTACATATCAGGGATAGCTTAATTCTCCAGTGTTTCATTAAGTGCGCAGGTTAGTTTGCAGAATTTATCTCAGAACAACTTTTTGAGCCATCGCTTAAAAGTTTACCCGAAAAATGTACACGCCAAACCGCTTATTTCAAATTATTACCGGAAAATTTCATGAAATCAACCGTAAGTCACTGATTTCTTTTAAACAAAAAAAGGAGTGAAGATGACCTCCACTCCTTTTTAACAGATCTATTATTGTACAGGCGCATTAAAATCCAAACACGTCCCGGCCTAAAAAGATGGCGCTTTCACCCAGCTCCTCTTCAATTCTGAAGAGTTGATTGTACTTAGCAATGCGGTCAGTACGGCTCATGGAACCGGTTTTGATCTGGCCGGCATTGGTCGCCACAGCAATGTCGGCTATTGTGGTGTCTTCCGTTTCGCCAGAACGGTGAGAGATCACGGCCGTATAGTCATTTTTGTGCGCCATTTCGATGGCATCCAACGTTTCGGTAAGCGTACCAATCTGGTTTACTTTAATCAGAATTGAATTTGCGACACCTTTTTTAATTCCATCGGCCAGCCTTGTGGTATTGGTCACAAACAGATCGTCGCCAACCAGCTGTACTTTGTCGCCAAGAGCGTCGGTCATAGTTTTCCATCCGTCCCAGTCATTTTCATACATTCCATCTTCGATGGAGATGATCGGGTATTTATTGACCCACTCTGCCCAGTACTCTACCATGGCGTCGGCATCGCGCTTGGAGCCGTCACTCCATTTAAACTCATAGAGTCCGGTTTCCCGGTTATAAAATTCAGAAGCGGCAGGATCGAGAGCGATCAACACATCGTCGCCCGGGGTATAGCCGGCATTTTCTATGGCAGTAAGAATCACTTCAATTGCTTCTTCATTCGATTTCAGGTTGGGGGCAAATCCGCCTTCGTCTCCGACAGATGTATTGTAGCCTTTGCCGGAGAGTACTTTTTTGAGATTGTGAAAGATTTCAGTACCCATCTGAACAGCATGGCTGTACGATTTAGCACCGGAAGGCATTACCATAAACTCTTGTGGATCCACGTTGTTATCGGCATGCGATCCACCATTTATAATGTTCATCATGGGCAGCGGAAGCACTTTGGCATTAACCCCACCCAGATATCTCCACAGCGGCAGACCTGATGCCTGAGCGGCAGCTTTGGCAACAGCCATTGAGACGCCTAAAATAGCATTTGCGCCCAGGTTCGATTTATTGGTGGTTCCATCAAGCTGTATCATCAGGTGGTCGATATCGGTCTGCAAATAGGCCGGGTAGCCAACCAGTTCATCAGCAATTACACCGTTTACGTTTTCTACAGCTTTTATAACACTTTTTCCCAGGTAGTAACTGTTGTCTTCATCACGAAGCTCTACGGCCTCATGGTCTCCGGTTGATGCTCCGGACGGAACTGCTGCCCTTCCTACAATACCATTCGTCAAAACTACATCTACTTCAACAGTAGGGTTACCGCGCGAATCCAATATTTGTCGTGCATGAATATCTTCAATTAAACTCATAGTCATATTTTTTGGTTAGTTTAAGTATAACCGTAATGTACAGCTAAATCCTGTTTCCATAAAGTTAAACCCAATGAAACCAATATTACTTTTTGATATCGATGGTACTCTTTTGCACGTAAAGAGATCATTCCTGTTCGAAATTATAGATCAGATATTAATTGAACTGAACATCAGCAAAGATGTAATCAAGCAAGTCTCTTTTGCAGGCCGAACNGATAGAGATATTTTTTTGCAGCTAATCTCAAAAAATGGAATTGCAAATGACAGCTCTTTTGAGAAAGTAAAGCAGCTTTATGTCGATGCTATGCAAAATCATCTCAGCCATGAACATGTTGAAGAGATACCCGGTGCCGCAGATGCGGTACACTTTGCACGCAGTTCCGGGCTGGATGTAGGCTTATGTACGGGGAATTTTGAAGAGGTGGCTTTTAAAAAAGTAGAAGCTGCCGGGCTTGCTGATCTGTTTGATTTTGGAGGGTATGGTTGCAACCACAAAGACAGAATATACCTGCCTGAAGATGCTCATAAAAGCTATACGGCTCTAAAAAAGAGCAAGCCTCACCCCTCTCAATATGTAGTAATTGGCGATACGCCCAATGATATTCGCTGTGCAAAACATTTTGGTGCCCGCTCAATTGCGGTAACAACCGGCAGCTTTAACGAGAGTCAGCTCAAGCCCCATAAACCCGACTACATCTTTGATGGCCTGGGTAATCCCGACAAGTGGATTGACCTGCTTAGGGAGTAGGTTTAACGCAACCAGCCAAAAGTAAATGTTATCTGTGGTGTACCGAAAAATCGTTGAGGTGAAAAGAAATCCTCGTAAACAATTGAGTTAATTGGGTCATTTGGATTGGTATGCTCATAAGGAAACTGCCTGGGGTCACGATTTTCTATCAGAACCGGCTGATTGGGAACCATCATTTGAATTCCATCAGGGAAATAGTAGAACAGATATCCAAATTCGATTGAATTCAGCCTGGAAAAATTACTGCCTATATCCACCCCTATTTTTAATTCACCGGCTCCGCCGAAGTGCCAGTTACCGTCACTCCAGCCGGTAAATATATCATTTACCGGTTCATTATAGACGGGAGGAAAGCTTTCACGGTAACCGCTGTCATTGATATCATCAAAATAGGGAAATGCAAAAGCGGCCACGGCACCCGCCGAAGCACCAACGAAAAAGCGATAGTTTTCCTGTATTACACTGGAAAAAACTCTTTGACGCATGCCAATCATTAACGGCATAGCGAAGGCGCGCTGGTATTTGTTCGGTACAATTTGTTGTCCGAAAAAGATGTCGGTAAATGTCTGTTCACTGGCATCACGCAAGCCATTAATACGAAATGATATGGTGCCTTCGGCCTGAGGTGCAATCACTCGTCTGTATTCAGCGCCAAGGCCAAAACCAAAATTGTTCATATTTATATTGATGCCAAATCCGCTTTTGTAACCATCCTGAAGCGAGATTATTTCAAAAGGGGCGGGTTGAACATCAGGCTCCTGAATTTGAGCAGAAAGTGATGTAGCGAAAATAAATAGAGTACATATACCAAGCAGCGCCGCCGGTAGAATTCTTTTGATAAACGTCATATTGCGTCAGTTCTTATGGTTATAATCTGGGATTGTAACGAAAAATTTATTGATTCCATTGCACAAAGAAACATAAAATCAATGTAATAATTGTGCATTGCTTAATGAATAAGTAAAAACCGCATTTGATTATTGTTGTATTTAGGCTTTTATTCAGGCAGAAATTTTGACTATCACACGATCAATTCAACTACGAAAAGTGATTATGAGCAACATCACAAAATATTTGGTTTATGGACCAAATGATACACTTCGCAGATTACCTGTAAAACTGCTTGACGAAATAGAGCCCAAATACCTCTATAATTACAAATCTTCCACAAGTAAGGATGAGATTTACGTAGCAGTTTTCGAACAATTTGAGAAGCAGATTAACGCCACTATTACACTCACCTGTATAATAGAGTGCACTGGAAATCATACACGCATAGAGCTTAAGAAAGCGGGAGGCCGAATGGGATTTAGGGGCAGCTCACTTTCTGAAGAGAAAAACATCGAGTCGGACGTGGTTGATTTCATTATGGACTTTTCAAAAAGGTTTGGGCTTTCTTTGCAGGAAGAGGTTGATGCTCCTCCTGCCGAAGAAGAAGATTAACGGCTAAATCTATGAACAGTCGCACAGACCAGGTGTGGATTGTACTGTCTATGCTCGAATGGGGAACTGAATACTTTGAAAAAAAAGGAGTAGATAGCCCCCGTATGAGTGTGGAATGGCTGCTTGCCCATGTGCTCAATGTAAAGCGGCTCGATATTTATCTGCAATACGACAGACCCCTTTCGGAAGACGAGCTGAATGCTCTGCGACCGCTAATAAAAAGACGAGCCAATCACGAGCCGCTGCAGCACATCACGGGCAGCACTCAGTTTATGGGATGCAAAATCTACGTAAACCCGGAGGTGCTGATACCGCGGGATGAAACCGAACAGCTTGTTGAACTGATACTGGAAAAGTGTAAAGATCGTAAAAATGAACCTGTTCAATTACTGGACATTGGTACGGGCAGCGGCTGTATTCCCATAGCCATAAAGTCGAAATATCCTGAATGGTTGTGCACCGGTATTGATATTTCAAAAGGTGCCTTAGAGATGGCCCGAAAAAACGCCTCGGAAAACAGGGTGGATATAGAATTTATTGATTGTGATTTAAACAATATCGATAGCTGCGACGAAATTGCAGGCCGTCAGTGGGATATCGTAGTCTCCAATCCTCCTTACATCACCTACAAAGAGAGAGAGACTCTTGATCCCCAGGTACTGAATTTTGAACCTGAAATGGCACTTTTCCATAGCAATCCTATTGAATTGTATGAGAGAATTTGTGCTTTTGCATCCTCAAAAAACAGCCAGCTTTTCTTAGAGTGCAGCAATCAATACGCCGATCAGATAGAGGTAGTGGCAAAACAGTACTATGAGTCGGTAAAACTGCTAAAAGACCTGGATGGGAACGATCGCTTTATTTACAGCAATAATCCATCTAATTAATTAAACCACAATAACTTTTTCCGATCACTAAAAACATTTCTCAGACAGGAGGCAGGTGTCTGAATTAATTGTTGATAACATGTGGAAAAGTTTTTTCACGCCTCTTGCCATGGGCGTGTGTTTGGCGAAATCTACGTTATCGAATTGTTAAGCGCTGTCAAGCTTTTTTTTATATTAATGTATAATAATCCATAACTAATTGCGTGCCAATTGGTTTAGGTGTTTATGGTAATGTGGATAACTTTCGCAAAACAATAAAAGTAATGTTTGATTTCAGCTTCAGAAATTCTCATTTTCTCTTCGGCTCTTTTACGCTACCCTTGCTTGCCGTGTGGATAACTAAAGGGATATTGAAGATAATTTTTTAAGTTTTAGGAGGCATTTACGTTGAATACGCTAACTGCTGATGGTGCCTGGGGTGAATGTTTGGAAATTATCCAGGACAACATCAGTTATCAGAAGTATAAATCTTGGTTTGAACCCATTCAGCCAATCAAGTTACAGGAAGACACCTTAACGATTCAGGTACCCAGCCAATTTTGGTATGAGTGGCTTGAAGAGCACTATTATAATATGCTTCGCTCTACGATTGCCAAGGTTTTAGGCAAAGAAGGAAAACTTGAATACTCGGTACTGGTGGAAAAATCTGATAGACTGGAAGACAACCGTTCAATTCGACTGCCTCAAAAACCCATGCCGCCCTCCAAGCCTCAGGAGATGAACACCTTTACCAACTATCATCCCGGCAGAATTGAGAATCCGTTTGTGATACCGGGAATCAGAAAGACCAATATAGACTCCAACCTGAACAGCAACTACGTATTTGAAAGGTACATTGAGGGCGACTGCAACCGTCTTGCCCGGTCAGCAGCAATGGCAATAGCCGACAATCCCGGCAAAAACTCTTTCAATCCACTATTTGTATATGGCGGTACCGGGCTGGGCAAAACCCACCTCATTCAGAGCATCGGCAATAAGATTAAGCAGGAGTTTGGCGATGAATTTGCTGTGCTTTATGTATCGTCTGAGACATTTACAAACGAGTTTGTTCAGGCTATCCGGAACAATCGCGCCAGTGAGTTCACAAACTTCTACCGAAATATTGATGTGCTCATTGTAGATGATATCCAGTTTTTTAGCGGTAAGGAGAAGACACAGGAAGAATTTTTTCACATTTTTAATGCGCTCCATCAGGATGGCAAACAGATTATACTGAGCAGCGACCGCGCTCCGAAAGATATCCCCGATATTGAAGACCGCCTCATTTCACGATTCAGCTGGGGCTTAAGTGCCGACCTGCAAATTCCTGAATATGAAACCCGCTATGCCATTCTCGAGAGAAAGGCCAGTGATAATGGAATTTATATCGATTCGAACATCATTGAGTTCATAGCCCACAATTTCAAGTCGAATGTAAGAGACCTGGAGGGTGCTATCATTAAACTGCTTGCTACAGCCTCTTTAAAGCACGTAGACGAGATAGATCTGGTGATGGCTAAGTCTGTATTGAAGGATATGGTTAAGAGCTCTCACAGCCAGGTTTCGATTGAAGCCATACAGAACTACGTCTGTGAATATTTCGGAATTGACACCAACAAGGTGCGGGAAAAAACCAGGAAACAGGAGATCGTTGAAGCCAGGCAAATAGCCATGTATCTCTCCAAGAAATTCACCAAGTCGAGCCTCAAGACAATCGGTCTACAATTCGGTGGCCGTGACCACTCAACTGTTATTCATGCTATCTCAACGGTAGAGGAGCGGCTTTCTACCAGCGCGAAACATAAACGCATCTTAAGTGAACTGGAGCAAAAAATAGAAGTAGCCACACTGTAAAATAGCATAACAGACCGCTCTTATTGCCTTCTGTCTTCACTTTCACCGGTTATTGAACTCATTCGATCCGGTTTTGCGTTTCGTATCTCTTTTTCGATAACTTCATTCTATTCTCAATTAGAATTCGAATCAGACCTTTTTTGGATACAATCACACTCAAAGCGCTTAAATTTCATGCACCGCATGGGTATTACGATAATGAACGAATTGAAGGCAACCATTTTGAGATAGATGTAATTGCCTTCGGAAATTTTAAAAAGGCTGTTACGGATGATAATCTGGAACTTACGTTCAACTATGAACGGGTACAGAAGGTAGCCGAAGAGGTCATGAACGGCCCTTCCGAAAAACTTATCGAAACCCTCTGCTATCTTGTTGGGGAAAAACTTTTTAAACAATCATCCAATTTAAGGAAGCTTATCGTATCGGTTCGGAAAATGAATCCCCCTATTAAAACAGCGGCTGAATATGCTGAAATCACTATGAAATGGAAACGGTAGTTGTTGCAGCCGGATCTAATCTTGGCGATCGGTTGAAAAATCTTCAACATGCAGCCCATTTCCTGGAAGAGATTTCAAGTGGAGCTGTCCAAAAAGCCTCCATCTGGGAGTCGGAACCTGTTGGAGGGGCGAAGTTTACTTTCTATAACAGCGTTGCCAAAATAAATACAGCTTACTCACCATCCAGTCTGCTTCAGATGCTCAAAGAGTTTGAACAGGTCTGCGGCAGGGAGAAGAATCCTGAGCGCTGGGGACCAAGAATTCTTGACCTTGATATCATACGCTTTGGAAACTTGGTGATTGAGAATGAGAACCTTATTATTCCTCATCCTGAATACAGCCGGCGACTTTTTGTTTTACTGCCAATGAATGAGATTGACGGTAGTTGGGTTGATGTAACCACACGTAAAAGCATGAGTACGATGCTCAGTGAAGCGCCGGAGATTGAGATCAAAAAAACAAATTTTGACTGGTAGACAGCACCAATAGGACGTACAAAACAGAAAATGCCAAATCAATTCGATTTTATTGCCATAGAAGGTGTAATTGGCGCCGGTAAAACCACGCTTGCCCAGTTGCTTGCAGAGCGCAACGAAGGCAGGCTGGTTCTGGAGCAGTTCGAGGAAAATCCATTTCTGCCTAAATTTTATGAGGATAAAAAACGTTATGCTTTTCAAACACAGCTGGCATTTTTGGCCAGCAGGTTTAAACAGCAGCAAAACATGACCAACCGCGATCTGTTTGATGATTTTATCATATCGGATTACATCTTTGAAAAAGACCGGATTTTCGCACGTCTCAACCTGGATGAGGACGAGATGGGGCTGTACGATAACATTTACAGCATTATGACAGGTATTTCAGCAAAGCCTGATCTGGTTATATATCTTCAAAGTACGGTAGAAAGATTGATGGAGAACATTGAAAAACGCGGCAGAGCTTATGAAAAACATATTACTCCAAATTATCTTCAGGAGTTAAGTGATTCATACAACCAATTTTTTTACCATTACAGTAAAGCACCCTTAATTATTGTCAACGCAGCAGAGATCGATTTTTTAAATAATCCAAGTCATCTCTCGTATATTGAAGAACAGATCTTTGATCAACCCATACGTGGCAATACACATATTCATATTATTCCGGATTAATGATTCGCTGGTTACTTATAGCACTTTTTATCTACCTGGTATACAAACTTATTACCGGTTCCAGGCAAAAGAATAAACGCAATACAAGTTTTCGATTTGGAGATTTTAAAAACAGCGCGGCGAAAAACAGTCGTCGCAATACAAATCTGGACCAGATTGAAGAAGCTGAATTCGAAGACATAACCCAAAAAGAGAAAAAAACTGACACTAAATGAGTTTTGAAGAAAAACATAAACAGGGATACGAGCTCCTTCACGAAAAAGATCTCGATAAAAGCCTCGATGTTTCCAGAGACCTTCAGCGGATAAACCCGGATGCTCCGGAAGGGTTTACACTAGAGGGTGAAATAATGCAGAAGCTGGGGCAGTGGGACGCCAGCATTGAGTCGTTAAACAAAGCGATTGAAAAAGACGAGGATAATGGCAGGCTATATAACCTGCGCGGCTACTCCTATCTGAATTCAGATGATGCAGAAAAGGCCCGCGAAGATTTTGAAAGGGCTATTGCTCTGGATGACCTGCCCACCGCACATCGCAATATGGTGCTCTATAAGATTATGAGCGGAAAGGGAAATGATGCAATCTCTTATCTTCTGGACAGAATACGCAGCCAGCCCCGTGATGTAGAAAACTGGATTCTGATGGGCGATCTCATGAAAAAAGGCGGTCACGACGATAAAGCCAATACCTATTACGAGCAGGCTCTCAAGATGGATCCTGAGAATGAGTATGTAAAAGAGTTGCTTGAGAAATAGTTTTTATATTTTCAGCAGCTCTAAAGTTTTAAAAAAAAAGCCCGTGTAAGGTATTCCATACACGGGCTTTTTAAATTAGGCATTAAAATTCAGAGTGCCTTACTCATCAATATCAAGATCTTCCTGTTGCGGTACAGCAGACTGAGTTCTGGAAGGCGCTGTAAAATCATCGGTTTGTACATTTTCGATACCTTGCTGCTGAATGGTACTCTGTGTTGCATCACCTCTGTCGATGAAAAAGTTTGCAAGAACGCTGAGACTCAAAAACAGAGCCGCAAGAATGGATGTGGTTTTAGAGAGCAGATCCGCGGTTCTGCGGGCACCCATAGCTGCACCGCCTGCCATACCGGCTGCAAGTCCGCCTGAGAGGCCTTCACGCTGGCCCGGCTGCAATAAGACTACTACGATGAGCAGAAAGCAGATTAAAATGATAAAGCTTATTGTAATTCCGTATAGCATACTGTACTCCTTTCAATAGATTTAAAATAGTCTGAAAAATATCACTATTTATACTTTTAACAAAGTTCTTTTAATGTAACGTCATAAATGAAATATATTGTAGTTTTTCGAAATGAAATGGTCCAAATATAACTGGAGAAAAAACCTCTCTTGTGTTCTCACTTTTCAGATTTCTTACCCCGGGTCGTATATGGTTTGAAGAACAGATTCGGAAAACTGACAAATCATAGCTGAACCGTTATAAAACCTGACGTCAATTGTATATACAGAGGTAGTTGATATTGGAGTGAAATTAACGATCGGCCATCTCTCAAACGCACAAAATTATTTCTGAGTTAAAATCAAAACATCTTTACTTAGGAATAGGCTGAATGAGTTTTTCATCATTATTATTTGGGTTGTTTACTTGTTTACTCACCCTCATTACTGAAAGATCTGTAAACAGGAAAAGTTTTCTGGCTTTTGCAATCACTTCACCGGGAGATGAGTCATTATTCATCCAAAGAAAAGAGGTTTCACGATCTAAAAGCAGCGGCATTGTGGCCGACATTGGCTGAACCAGTACGTTCGACTCTGTAATAATGATCTTCACATTTTTATTATTCCCTTTATAAATCAAACCGCCGGTGCTCATTAGAGGTGCATTGAGCATTCTCACGAAAAATGGGTGGTCTTTTTCCAGGTCGTCCTTCCACACAAAAAA
>SL_3KL_010_SEDDRAFT_10000394_pt1 | contig 35384 bp, 11 predicted proteins | sample SodLakKL_010_SED_2_FD_10381 | JGI IMG/M metagenome (IMG submission 10381) | reverse complement strand
CCATATTGACCTGCATTCTCTGAAAAACGGAATGTACATCGTAGAAATTGACAGCCCATCCGGCCGACACCATTACCGCGTAGTGCTCCAGAGGTGAGTTAATTTGTGATTAGGATGCGTATACAAGGTTGTACGCCCAGTTATAACCCTACCTGGAATCTCATTCATTACCTACTGTCTGGTTCTAAAAGAAAAAAGCCTACATCAGGTGAAACTGACATAGGCCTTTTATTAATTCTTATAGATCCGATCTGATCCGGGACGAGTTAAAATCGTATCTCCCGTTTTAATCAGCTTTCTTTTCGTTTTTAAGATCCTCCTGCAACTGCTTCAATTCGTCGAACTTTCCCTCGTCGGCCAATTTTGCTTGTTGTGGCCAGGCAGTGGGATCGTGCATTTTGTATCTACTTCCTGCAGCCTCCAATGCTTCTGCCAACTGATCTGCAGACGCATCGGCAATGGATGCGTATGTACTGAATCCAGCATCGGTGAGAATTTCAGCCAGTTTGGGACCCACACCTTCCAGCACTTTCAGGTCATCGCCTTTCTTTTTGTCAGCAGCTTCTTTTTTAGGAGTTGCCGCTTTGGGAGCTGCCTTTTCAGACTCTTTTTTCACTTGTGGTTTATCCACTTTTTTAGGAGTTGTTTCCGAAGTGGGTTTTTCCTCCTTTTTCGGAGCTGTCTCCGCAGTGGCTTTTTCCTTTTTTGGAGCCTTTTCCGCAGCCGTTTTTTCGTCCTTCTTTTTCACATCCAGACTCTCCTGAACCTCTACCAATTCCGGAAGAATGGAGACGAACATTTTATTTTTCTTTTTTCTTCTAAAGGAAACTTCGCCGTCAATCAATGCATAGAGGGTATGGTCTCTGCCCATTCCCACATTTTTACCGGGGTGAAATTTCGTTCCTCTCTGTCTGATAATGATATTGCCCGCAGTGGCCAATTGGCCACCGAAGAGCTTGACGCCCAGTCTTTTACTGTTACTGTCTCTTCCGTTATCAGAACTACCTACACCTTTTTTATGTGCCATGATACATTTTTTTTATACAGATATCTTATCTATCATCAATTGAGACAAATACTGGCGGTGACCTTTTTTCACCTTGTATCCCTGTCTCCTCTTTTTCTTAAAAACAATTACTTTGTCGTCTTTGAGGTGATCCAAAATGGTCGCTTCAACCCTGGCATCACCCAGGTTGGGCGTTCCCACATTCACCTTATCGCCATTGGCAACAAGTAGAACTTCATCGAAGGAAATCTTTTCCCCGGCTTCTCCGGCCAAACGGTGGACATAGAGTTTTTGTCCCTCTTCCACTTTGAATTGTTGACCAGCTATATTAACTATTGCGTACATAATCGTTGCTTTTTAAAAACGGACTGCAAAGATAGAATTATATTTTTGAACAAAAAAACAAAAACTCAAAATAATTCTTCCAGTTTGAATGAAAAAATTTCTTCTTCACCGGCCCGCTCAATTTTCATGCGTATGTTTTTGCCCTCTCTTTTCTTTAATTTTCTTTTGATGGTGTTCAGGTGAAACCAATGCGCCGGCAGCCTCTGAAAGGTAAGCAGGCGGTCTCCTCTCTTCAAACCGGCCTCGTGGGCGGGCGACCCCTTCAGTACATCCAATATGTAATACTGCCGCAGATTGGCTCCTGTAGCAATGATGGTCAACCCACTTCGATCGAATTTGAACGGGCGGTCGTACCTTCTGTACGGCCGAATATACAGTTCAGACCGAGGGTAATTGATATAAATGTGAAATCTGCTCAACAATTGGTTGCCGATTATTCCTTGTCTGTGCAGGTGATCCACCTTAAAAACAAGGGTGTCCAAATCCTGATAATTGGTGATCACCCCATCGAATCGCCGGTTCCAAAGCTCAAAATTATCCAATCGACCCAAATACCCCCTTAAATACCCTCCTAAACCAACCCCCAATCTTCCGGTAACTACCCCATCGGGCAATTCAAGTGCGGGATGGGTATTGATGTGAATCAGCAGGGGCAAACCGGCTCCGGTATCTAATAAAAACCGGAGCTCCAGGCTGTCTTTACCCGGCATGACCAGCCCCACATCCAAATAGGGTTTTCTGTTAATAATTGTAATGGGGTGAGTTTCAAATCTGGACTCGCGGTAGGAAAAATTTTCCAGGCGATGCAGTGCAATGTACCGCCCCCTGTTGTTAATCTCCACCACGTAATCACTGAAAAAAGCCGCTCCGACGATGCCGTGTATTTCGATGCCGAGTATTTGGTCGATATTGCTGTAATTTTCCTCCAAAACGAGAATATCCAGGGTTCGCGGCTGTGTGGAGCCCACTTGTAAATCGATATTGCGGGCGACCAGCCCAAACAGTTCCACCGACAGATCGGCTCCAAAAACAGGGATTCTGCGGTCGTATTCGGTCTCAAAAATATCGGTGTATATCCGATCGAATAAAATGACATTTTCAGCCCCTGTGTCAAAGATCAGATTCAAATTGACCACTCCAAACATCTTTCCCCTCACAACCAAAAAGTCTCCGTGCTTTTCAAAGGGAATAAAAGCACTCACACCATCTTCTGTCAAATCCTGAATTTGTGCGGACTTGTCAATGGGCAGCATGCCCAAAAGAATCAGGGTGAGGAATAACGCTTTTTGGAAAAATGAGTACAACATATAAAATCTGAATGAGTGATTGGCCCGGAGTAAAGACAACAACAACCCCAACTGTTTATATACAATCATTCGACCCAATTTAAGTTCAATAAAAGCTTTGAACCCATTTCACGAGGGACTTGTCTTAGTTGCCTTTCGGGAAAGTTTGCCCCTTTTTTAAGCGATACCTCCAGAAAAATGCGAGAGTCAGTGCAGATATCATATCCCAGATACCCCACCAGGCCATCACCAGCATCATTCCACCCAGTCCATCGAAAAAATTAAACACCAGCACCAGACCGAGGCCTGCATTTTGGATACCTGTCTCAAAGGAAATGGCTTTCGCGTCTTCAAGGCTCAGTCGGTTGGCAAGGGCAAAACCGTAGCCCAACAACAATGCCCCACCGTTGTGAACCAATACCAGCAAAAACACAAGACTGAGGTAATATGCGAGATCGGATCGATTGTCCCAGACGGCCACAAAAATAATCAGGACAAAAATGGCCAAAGCAATTTTCTGAGTGGGCTTTCTAAGTACCGATGACACTTGCGGGTAGCGGGTATTGATCCAAATACCTGCCAACAGGGGAATCAAAACCAGGTAAACAATACTCAACAACATACTCCAGGGATCTACAGCAACCTCTTGCATAAGCATGCGCGTTTCCGGCAAGATGGCAGACCAAAACTGAAAAGTCAGCGGCGTGATAAAAATGGCAAATAAGGTGACAATGGACGTCAGGGTAATGGACAAGGCCGTATTTCCACCTGCGAGATGGACCGAGAAGTTAGAGATATTTCCACCGGGACAACAGGCTACCAAAATCAACCCAAGAGCCACACTGCCGGGCAAATCCCACAGATAAATCAATATCAATGTAAAAATGGGCAAGAGAATCAACTGCGAAGACAGTCCCACCACTGAAGACCTCGGATTGTTGAGCAGGCGCTGGAAATCTTTGGGTCTTAAATTCAGGGAAATAGAAAACATGATGAACGCCAGACACAAATTCAACAAAAACAATTGGTCGCTGCTGAAGTCAATGCGAATTTCATCTATGCGATCCATTTACCTTTTCCATTGGTTGAAGAAAAAAGTAAATGTAAGTAAAAATAAAAAAATGTTTTACAAATCACATCCCAGCGTTCATGTTCAACTTTCTCTTTCTACCTTCCCCACAATCCCTTTGAGGTCAAATTCAGAGTATCAGTCCCGCATTTCAAAATTTTGAGTCTTCAGACATTTTAAAACTTCTTGAATCGCATCTTCATCGTCCACAAGAACGATCAATTCATCCAGGGGTTCTAAAACCGTATAGCCTGTCGGTGCAATATAAACTCCATCCCTTTTGATCATAGCAATTACTGCGTCATTCGGAAACCCCAGTTCTACGATGGATTTACCCACTCTGTCGCAATCCGGAGCCAGCAACAACCTGATCATCTTGGTTTGGGTTCGTTCGCGGAGAAATTTATCGACCGGGTGGGGGATTTTCCTTTCGGGAGGAATGGAAACACCCAGCAATTTTGAAACCTTAATCAAAGTGGGCCCTTGAATGAGAAGGGAAGTAACTGAAACAAAAAACACCAGATTAAAAATCAGTTCGGCTGACCCCACTCCCGCCAACAGGGGATAGGTTGCAAAAACGATGGGTACGGCACCTTTTAGGCCAACCCACGACACATAGGCTTTCTCTTTGACTGCCATTTTGAAGGGGAGTAACGAAAGCATGACTCCAACCGGCCGGGCAATAAAAATAAGAAAAAGAGAAAGAATTAATCCCAGCCCCATGATTGGAAAAATCATGCTTGGAAAAACCAAAAGTCCAAGAGTCAGAAACATAATGATCTGCATCAACCAGGCCATTCCATCAAAAAATTTCATGATCGTCTTTTTGTGAATGAGCTCCTGATTGCCCAGGTAGACCGCACACAAATAGACTGCGAGGAAACCATTTCCACCAATAAAGTCTGTGAGTGAAAAAACGAGGAACATCTGCCCCACTGCCAAAACGGGGTACAAACCCTCGAAATCCAGTCTGATTCGATTGATAAAATACTTGGAAATAACCCCCATACCTAGCCCGGCAACAGCTCCTATTAAAATTTGCTGTACAAAAAAGGGCAAAAGCGATGTCCAATTTTGATCCGGGGCCAGTAGCAAACCGGTAAAGGCGATGGTCAGAAAGTATGCCATGGGATCATTGCTACCGCTTTCCAATTCAAGCAATGGCCGCAAACCCTTTTTCAGGGCTATGCTTTTAGACCTCAAAATTGAAAAAACCGCTGCGGCATCCGTGGAGGAAATGATGGCTCCTACCAACAGAGCCTCTATCCAGGAAAAATCAGAAATAAAATAAAGAAAAGCACCTGCACTCACGGCAGTAATTAAAACACCCGCTGATGAAAGAGCAATCCCCTTCCAAAGGACGGGCTTGACGGTGGGCCAACTGGTATCCAACCCACCTGAGAAAAGGATAAAATTCAATGCAATAATTCCTATGATCTGCGCGAGCTTGGGGTCGTCAAAATATATACCCCCAAACCCCTCTGATCCGGCCAGAATACCCACGAGTAAAAAGAAAATCAGGGTGGGGACACCAAACCGATAGGAGGTTTTTCCGGCTAAAATACTCAGAATCAACAGAGAAGATCCTATCAGTAATATATTTTCGGTTGATAACTCCAAATTCCGGGGCGTTGTGATTTACAATAAAAAGCAGGCAAACGCAAAATGGTTCAGTAAACTCATTGATCAAAGAAAAAAAGATGCTGTTGCTCATTGCTTTCCCGAATCATTTCTGACCTCTCCGGGTAGACCAAAAAAAAAGACCCCCTTTGTCGTGTTTGACAAAGAGGGGTCCCATCCCATAAAAAAAACAGTAACTTTCTCAGATCATCACTCGATGATGATCATTTTTCTCGAAGCATTAAAATCTTTGGCATCCAATCGGTAGTAAAGAACACCGCTGGTTCTCAATTCCGATCCTAGGATTCTCACTTCGTTGTATCCGGCAGCAAAACTCTGAGAGCTTTGATAGATCAATTTTCCGGTTACATCAAATACACTCAGGGTAGCCTCCTGATCGGCCGGCAATCGGAAACCGATGATGGTTTCGTCCCTGAATGGATTCGGTCTGTTTTGGTACAGTACATATCCGTCTTCCGTCGATGTTTGATCGAACTTCAATTCCAGCGGGCGCGGCATATCCGCTGCGTAAATTTCAGCAGGTGTTATGGCTGAACCCAGGAACAAATTGTCGCCGAGCAAACCGTCATTTTTTGCTGTGAATGTCATTTCGAAGAGGACATCTCCGTCGCTGATAAATTGATTCTCGAAATCGGACCAGGAAACTGTAACCATTCCCTCTCCCAGGTATGTAAACCCGAAGTTTTTATCGGAAACATCCAGAGCCCCGGGTTGCAGATCCAGTAGATCTATGACCTCGGGATCGAACATAAAGGTTCCCTGGAATCCACTGATGTCCTCAAACTGAGAGGCGAGGAATTCAACCGTTATCGTCTGTCCTCTTTCAAAACCCTGATCCTCTACTACAAATGATACAGGCATTCCATAGGTACGTTCATCGGCCTCACTACTGCTGTTTGGAGTAGCACTGTTGTTGATGTCACCGATTTTCACACCCACAAAATCCAATCCTGTTTGGGTTTCATTGAAATTTCTGATATTGTAAGATTCCATAAAGCTCTCCTCCAGCGGATTCGCAGAGTGAAACTGATAGTTAGCGTCTACAAATCTCCAGGAAGTATTGTTGGGCAGTTCCAAACGGGTACCCAGTACAAGCCTTCTCAATTCAGCTACATCCAAAACGTTGATGGTTCCATTTCTGTCAACGTCGGCAGCAATCATCTGATAAGGAGAGGTGATTACGCTGATTCCGAGAATATGTCTCTGCATCAATGCGATATCGAAAGTCGACACCCCATTCAGCCAATCGTCGTTCTTTTCGGGTATCAGATCGTAATCGCCGTTAAACGGTACGGATGAGAAACCGAAGAATCCATCCTCATTGGTAATTGAAGGAGAAAGCATGCTGTTTTCCAGCGAAACGGTCACCTGTTCAACTCCCTCTTCTTCCTCATTGACAATCATCCCTGCAATGGCTCCTCCCGTACCTGTAGCCGGGCAAACCATATTATTGTCCTGTATAATTACATAGGTATTGCAGTAGTCCTGATTTCCGTTTTCATCGGTCACCCATATTTGCACAAAACGCTGGCCCAGTGAATCACAATCAAAAAGTCTGGTGGTGTCGTTGGGATCCGGTGAAAATGAGAAGGTCACATCGTAACCGCAACTGTGGAAACTTCCCGCATCAAAAAAGGATGCTTGCAACTCTATCTCTGCCCAATCGGCCTCTCCGCTACCGTCGGTATCCATTGGCATCAATTCAGCCGCGAGGCCGTGGTAACAAACCGGACTGGGTGCTTTGCAGTTTATGATTTCAAATATTTGCTCGCAAACTGAAATGTTTCCGCATTTATCCTGAACCGTCCAGATTACCCTGTGCTCACCCAATGGGTAAACACCACTCGCCTCATTGGGTCTGTTATTGGGGTCGGCAAAGGGATTGTTGTTGTTGGTATAGTTGATGACGCCGTTGTTAAACGCATCTATCTGATAGCTCCATACCAGGTCGTCCTCAGGAGTGCAATCGTCAATGGCCTCCTGAACCAATTCTACATAGGCTCCTTCACAATTTGGATCAAAGGAACAGATGGGGTCACCACTATCACAGTCCGTAGTAAAGACCGGAGCCGAAGTATTGATGATCTTAATGACCTGCGTGTGCTCCCAAATTTCATACGTGCCGCTATCAAACTGACACCAGTCGATGACCTTCCAGGTTCTCAAAATTTTGAAACAAGACGGGTCGTCGGGCGAGTTGAAGTAAAAAACCTTGTCCTGTGGGTCATTGGTAGCGACGAGTTCACAAACACCTACCGGATATTCCGGCCTACCGGTCATGGATGGATCCAAATCTCCCGGATCACAAACACCTCCGCCGGAATCTATCTCCACATCCTCGGGCCATTCAATTAAATTGGAGTTGAAAGGCGTAAAATTCTCAACGTAAATGGTTTGCTGACAGCTGGACGAAGGTCCGCCCGGTCCCATTACCGTAAAGGTTCGTGTAATGGTTCCTTCCTTGCACTGGTCTATGTCAAAAATCACATTCTCAGAAACATCCTCCACTTCACAATTGTCGTGAGCAAAACCATCCAGTCCCCAGTTTTGCGGTACATCCACATTTGGATTGTTTGGATCGTTTAAGATGATAGGATTTCTGGGATCCAGGTTGGGATTTTGAAGATCACTTAAATTCTCGACAATGGCGATGGTTCCAAATTCATCGAGATCGTCCGGATTGTATATATACTGGCATGAAATAGTAATATCTGGAGGACATGTAATGGTTGCAGGCAATTTGTCCTGTACTTCCACTTCAACCATACATTCATTCACATTTCCAGAAGTATCGTACACTTTCATCACAACCATGATCAGGTTGTTCGGTATATCGCAGCAGGAAAACTCTACATAAGGACCAAAAGAAGTATCGTATCCACAGGAAGCATTCATTCTCCCCACTTCAAAATAATCGATTCCGCACTCATCGTGACTTCCATTGTCAAAAACTTCCGCATCTACCTTGGCCAAGCCATTTCCTCCCAGCGAAACGACAGTCACTGTTCTGCAAACCGCCACAGGGGGTGTATTGTCCTCAACCGTCACCTGCATTTCACAGCTGTTCTGATTGAGACACTCATCATAAGCTATATAGGTAATGGTATGGGTGCCGGCCTCAAGTTCTATCAGACCTCCATTGCTGTTGTTTAAAAATCCGCCCGGATAATTTACATCGACCCGATCAATATCATTGCAGTTATCGGTAACTGTGGCCGGCGGCAAAAATACCGATGCAGAACAACCATTGGGGCTGGTAGAAACGGTAAAATTAGCCGGACAAACAACCTCAGGTCCTTCGTCATCGACGATTTCAATTACCTGAATGTGGTTTCTCACTATCTCCTGACTGCACCACCACTCTCTGACTGTCCAGGTTCGCATAATTTTTTGCTTGCAATTGAAAACGGGGTACTCTACATCGGTATAAGTCACCAATATGTTGCAGTACTGGCCTCCTATGGGGAAAAGTTCAATATTGTCAGGACCAATCACCGGTACACCACTAAAAGACGGGTGAGGATTTCCATTTCCGTCGGTGGGAAAGTTTTCATCGCACGCCAATTCCGTTCCCTCAGCTACACTTAAGTCTTCCGGAAAATCGACGTCATCCAGATTAATGCGCTCAAGATAGTAGGTTTTGGTGCAAGGACCACTGGTATTTCCCGATGCGTCGGTGGCCGAATAGGTCCGCTCAACTTTAGAGATAAACAATGAGTCACAAGTCAGTTGAGTAATGGACTCGTTCAACAGCAATACTTCTATTTCATCTACCGGGGTACAATTGTCGGTAGCGACCGGAAAGTCGTATTCGATCAAGGTCCAACAGGAAACCGTATCGGCTTCACAATTGAGCTGTGGAGGCATTTTGTCCTCTACCTTTATCGTACTCCAACAGTAATTGCCTGTTGCGAGATTTTTCACTTTGACCGTAAAGGTCTGATCGAGGTGGTCTTCATTCACGTAAGGAGAACTCGGAATGGTATTGCCATTGCTATCGAGTACATCTACAGTAAAGTCTCCTGTACAACCCGACGGATTGGAAACCATATCGTAGGTGATTTCCGCCTCGCAATTGTGGTCTACAGAGACTTGGGTGTTAAAACAAGACATGACGCAGTTGGACTGGCCGAAAGTCTTGTTGGCATTGAGGGAAAAGAACAACCCCAGTAAAGCCAAAATACCCAGAGAGTTTTTCAGCTTTAAAAATGGTCTACTTCGCCCAATTGAAGTAAAGTTAGTTTTCTTCATGAGAACTTAGTTTTAGTTAGTTAATTTTAAAATACAATGACCTTTATATTGACTCTCACAGTAAAAAGGGCGTTTTCATTCCTTTTCAAAAGGGAGATCTATATACAATTTTTGTCAACTGCACAAAAAGTGGCAGTTAAGCAGACTTTGCTATCAATTTACGGTTGGAAGTTGGTTCGTAGATTTTACTACAATTAAACAGGTTGGAATTAAATTATAATTGTAGGTTATATATGACTTCGTTTGTCATCAAGGGCAAATATATTACGATAAATCGTAATTCAACAAACCCAAGTGGGGGTATTTTTTAGATTACGATTTTTTTTAACTTATAAACCACTGATATATTGACTATTGTGTGAAAAATAAAAAAACCTCCCCTTCAAACTTTTTTGAAGAGGAGGTCCCATCCCAATAACAGTAAACTAACTGAAACTAAATTTTTGCCCGTTAAAGGCTTATCTCACAAGAATCATTTTCTTGGTTGCGCTGTATCCCTCGGTATCCAATCTGTAGTAGTACACCTGGTTGGTCCAGCCCGACAAGTCATCGATTCGGATTTCATTGTAACCCTTATGAAAGTCACCTTCTATGTTCTTCACCATTTTACCGGTTACATCAAAAATGGTAATGGTAGCCGGAGCATCCTGAGCCATTCTGAAACCAATGACGGTTTCGTCTCTAAATGGGTTGGGTCTGTTCTGGTACAATTCAAAGCTGCTCGCGCTCATATCGTCACCCATCCAATGCAGGTCCAGGTTTTTGGCTGTACCATTGACATAGGCGCGCGATTGAGTAACCATAGAAGAGAGGTTCATCACATCGGCTACAGAGGCTCCTTTATGAGCTTCAAAGACGAGTGTAAACAACACCTCATTGTCTGAGAGGGTTACGGGCGTTAAATCATTCCAACTAAAAGTGACCACTCCGTCGCTCAAAGCCTGTTGACCGATATTGCTGACATCCATTTTGAGACTTCCGGATTCTACATCCATCAATTCAAGGGTTTCAATGTCAAAAAGTAAAGTAAACTGGAAAGCATCCACTCCCGCAAAATCTCTGGCTTTAAATTCCACCGTTACCCTCTGATTGGCGTCAAAAGACTCATTTTCAAGTTCGAAGCTAAGCGGATCTGAAAGGCTTCTCTCATCTGCTCCGTCAACACCTGATGGATCGGCACTTCCGTTGATATCACCAATTTTAACAGCGATGAAATCCAGTCCGATCATACTCTGATCAAAGTCAGGGATCATATACGTCTCATTGAAGTCTTCGCCCAGCGGGTTGAAACCCGTGAAATTGAAGTCGGCATCCACAAATCTCCAGGAGGTATTGTTCGGAAACTCGTCATAAGTTCCGAGTACTACCCTTCTCAACTGAGCGATGTCTCGCACATCCACTGTTCCGTTTCTGTCGATATCTGCTGCGATCCACTGATAGGGGGAAGTAAAATGTTGTATACCCAGAATATGTCTCTGAATCAAAGCAATGTCAAAAGTCGTCACTCCTTCTCTGGGGTCGACATCTCTCTCCGGAACCACTTCATAAGCTCCTCCCAGAGGCATTGTGGGAAAGTGATAATTTCCATTGGCACCGGTCATAGAGGGATCCAGTTGTGAACCATCGAGACTTACTTTCACCTCATTCACGCCTCTTCCATCTTCCATGGTCACCATACCACTGATCAATCCACTGCTTCCGCCGCCCGAGGTTCCACCCGATGCATTGCAGCCCTGCATATTGTCTTGCACATCTATTTCAACCAAACATAAATCGTAGGCCCCGTTTTCAGCAATGGCGTATAGTGCAACGGTCTGAGTTCCAAAGTCGTCGCAATCAAACAACCTCAAAGAATCAGCCGGATCGGGAGAGTATGCAAAAGTCACATCGTATCCACAAGTATGGTAACTTCCCGCGTCTATAGCATTAGCATTCAGTTCCAACATGGCGAAATCGTATTCTCCGTCTCCATTGGTATCCATTGGCATCATTTCGATCGAAAGGCTCTTACATATTACTTTTGGCTTTGTGGTGTTGACCACATTAAACAATTGTTGGCAGGTAGTGGTATTGCCACATCCATCTGACACAGACCAAACGATTCTGTGATTACCTACCGGGTAATTTCCACTCGCATCGGTCGGGTCATTGGGGTTATCGGCAAGAGGGTTGTAAGTAGAACTATAATCAAACAGGCCGTTGTTGTTCAAATCTATGTCGTACTTCCAAATCAATTCTGATTCAGGAGTGCAATCGTCTGTTGCCGACTGAACGAGTTCTATATAAGCCGACTGACAATTGGGATCGAAAGAATTCACCGTTATCTCATCGCAATCGCCTGTAATTTCCGGGCTCACTGTATTGATGATCTTAATTGTCTGGCTCCAGGGCCATGTTTGGTAATGACCATTTTCAAATTGACACCAATCAATCACTGTCCAGGTTCTGACTATTTTATAACAAACCGGGTCGTTGGGTGATGTGGTATAAAAAACCTGATCTTCGTAATTGTAGTGCACCTTGTCACAAGGTCCTTGTTCGAATTCCGGATACCCTGTATAATCGGGGTGTGTCTCCACGCCCATGCACGTATTTTCAAGTGTCACATCTACCGGCCAATCTATGGAAGAAAAATCAAAGGGTGTAAAATTATGAATGGTGATTACCTGGTCACATTGAGCGGCCATGGTTCCATCGGGTCCCTGAGCAAAAAAGGTTCTTGTAATCGTTCCTGTTCCACACATTTCAATGTCAGTAACGTGGTCTTCACTTATCGTTACGGCACAATTGTCGTAGGCAAAACCATCCTGTCCCCAATTATAGGGCTGAGGGGTATATTCCGTATTGTCGCTGTCGTCAATAATTATCGGATTCCTCGGATCGGTCAATGGATTTTGTAAATCTGATAAATCATTTACTACCACCACATTTCCAAACACAGAGAGGTCGTCCTCATCAAAAGGGTACTGACAACTCACTGTGATATGGGGAGGGCAAGTAATCGAAGCCGGCAGTTTGTCCTGGACTTCCACAAATACCATACATTCGTTTTCGTTGCCAGATTCATCTGTTACCCTCAAAATTATTTGAATGGGATTGTAATTGAGGTCACAGCAATAAAAATCAACATAAGGCTTGAACTGGGGAGTCAGCATATCACATCCTTCATTCATTCTCCTCACGTCAAAGGTCACCTCGCCGCACTCGTCATAACTGCCATTGTCAAATGATTCGGCAAATACGCGGGCAGTTCCATCTGAAGTCAGGGAAACTACTGTATTTTCCTTGCAAATGGGGGTGGGTGGGGTATGATCCATCACCTGTACCGTCATGCTGCAAGTGGTTGAATTATAACAATCATCATAGGCGGTAAATTCTACCGTATGGGTACCCGCATTGAAATACAAATTCCCACCCTGCCAATCATTTTGAAATCCACCGGGGTAAGTTATATCTATCCTTTTTACATCGTTACAATCATCATCCGCCTGAGGAACCGGAATAAATACACCGGCCTGACAGTTTGAATTGGGGGAGGTGGTCACTGTAATATCCGATGGACATTCCATGACGGGCCCTTCCTTATCAACCACTTCAATATTCTGATACTCCGTCCGAACAACGGTAGTGCCGTTGCACCTCCACTCTGCAATATTCCATCTTCTTACAATTACAGTCTTACAACCTGAAGAGGTTAAAATCTCATCTGAATAGGTGGAATTAATTCCGCAAATATTGTTCAACTGACCTTTGATCTCAAGAGTATCCAATTTCGGATAACCGGTTCGATCTGGTGTGGGATGTCCCTGATTCGTTTTAGGAAAATCCTCAGAACAAGACAAGGCCGATCCTTCCTCCACGGTAAAATTATCCGGAGATTCGATGTCCTCGATATCCACCCTCTGCACGTGAAGTGATTGGGTACAAGGATCCGATACATTTCCACTGGCATCGACAGCTACATAAGTTCGCTCAATGATGCGAATCAGTAAATCATCGCATGTATCTACTTCCATTTGACCCAATAAAACAATTGAATCTACAGGTCCGCAATTATCAAAAGCCTCGGGCAGGACAAAGTTAATGGCCTCCAGGCAGGATATGGTATCCACCGAACATAAAATAGTGGGTTTTTGCTTGTCCTCGACGGTGACATACCCCCAGCATTTATTTCCAGAGGGGTTTCCATCCTCATCCAGGCGAGTCACTGTAACTTTCAGCGTTTGATCAAGATCGTCCTGATCAACTACATCGGTGCCTCTATCCTCAACTTCTACTATGTGAAGTTGGTCGGCACAGGGAATATTACCCGCCAACATTTCGTCCGGAGTAATCACAGCAGTACAATTAGAGCCCACTGAAACCTGTACATGTTGCTTACAACTTATGTCCTCATTGGGAGGGGTAGGAATAGTCACCGTTACATCAAATGAACACTGTTGACTACCACTTCCATCTCCCGGATCAAAGGAGTAACTCACTTCAGTCGTTCCAATAGGAAATGTAGAACCGCTTTCAAGGCCTTCTGTCAATACAGGAGCGTTGAATCTAAAATTGGAAATTTCAACCTCAGCTTCTCCCCCGGCATCATTTACCGAAACAATCTCAAAGCAAAATTCATCGCCTTCAGATACATTGATGGATACATTTCCACTCTGGGTGAGATCTCCGTCATCATCCGTCAGTTGAGTAAAATTTCCATTGATTGAGTACCCAAATGGGTCGTACTCCGAGCTGGAATCAGTACTTTCGTAATCCCATTCAAAACTGACCTCCTCGTCAAATGGTATTTCAATGCAATAGCGAGTACTTATTTCGGAAGAAGTACCCGCATCAGATCCTGTCAATTCAATGGATCCAGGAGCCTGGCTTGTATCAACAGACCCATTGCCTTCGCCAATTATTAATTCCCATTCAGAGGGACTGAATGCGAAATCAAAACCACTTATCCCAGAGGTTTCGCAGTCTTCATCAAAGTCTAAATCATAATCAATGACCGGCTCACAGCCGTCCTGAGGAATGTTAAATACAATGTCATCAGGACATTCCATTGTACAAGTCGTTTGTGCATGCATTTGTTGATCTACAACAAACAGTGAAATAAGTGTCAACATAGCAACCGTTAGGGATGGAAAGATGTGTTGACTCATGACTTTCCAAGCACCGAATTTTCGGTAAAAGTTAGTAATTGTAATCATGAGAACTTAGTTTTAGTTAAAAAAATCAAATAATTCGTGTATACTTACACCATTGTCATCCTTGCAAGGACCACAAGGCACAGGTATTTCAATCTATGCGTAGGTTGGAATTATCTAATTCAGGTCGGGTTGGAAACTATTACATTAAAAACTATCGTAAATTGTAGGTCTTTATCAAATAGTAATTAATGTATTAAAACTTTTAATAATATTTACTACACCGCAAATATAGTAACTTTTTATAATATGATGCATTCAGAAGGGAGTATGTATAAGGTATTTTTTACATATGATTTTTTATCATGAAAGAAAATGCTTATTATCAGTTTTTTACCTATTTTTTTTATAAATATATTTAAAATAAAAATGAGAAAAATACCTGAAATGGATTTTATTCGCTTTGTAAAGCAACTCTGATTGGAAGGAAAAACCCAGGCTGCAAATGGGGTGAATTATTGTCCGGCTAATGTGCCTGTGATTTAAATTCTATTATATCACATATTCAGTAAATGATTAGTTGCTGTAATTAAGGGGATTAATTCCCGGTAGCTTCGAGAGCCTCAGCCACCGGAGATTCTTCATTACCAGACTCAACTATCCGTGCGCTGCCTGAGGCTCTCGAAGGCAGTAACAAAAAAGAGACAAAGTCCACGACATTTTTTTCCATGAGCTCACAAGTCCCACTTCAAGTTGCACAATCATTCAACTGCAATAATAAAGGCCGATAGCAAAACCATGTGATTTTCCCATCGGCCTCCATTTAAGGTTAATCTTCTAAGTCAACCATTAGTGAACGATCATCTTTTTGACCCCTGAATGGCTTCCTGAATTGAGTTGATAGTAATACACTCCGGGCATTAAATTCAACTGTCCGGCATCCAACTCAATTTCGTGATGGCCTTTTTGGAGATCCAGGTCTGTGCTCCAAACCGTTCTACCGGAAACATCAAACAAGGTAAACTCCACTTCGTCGGCCTCAGAAATATAAAATGGTATCACCGTATGGCCGGTAAAGGGATTGGGTCTGTTCTGGTACAACTCAAAAGCGGAAATCGCTCCCTCTCCTTTCTCTGTTATAAAGTAAAGATCGACATCCCTTCTGTCCTGTACCCCTCTGAACAATTCTGCATTCAGGCGTTCTGTATTCAATTTTAAAGCATCGGACAACTTACCATCCTCCCGGGCCGTAAATTCAACTCTCAGAAACTCTCCTTTTTCACGCAAATTCAATGTGTGCACAGAGCTGGCACTTAGTGTAAGGAATTTCATTCCCTCTCTGAAGTTTATCTGGTGAATTTCATCTGCAATAGTAGCGAACTCGTTCAAGGCTTGTACTTCCACGCGATCCACATAACGCTCATTCAATTCCAGTTCAAATTGGATGCCATTGAGGGTTTCCAGGTCGGGAATGGAAATAACAGCCTCCACTTTTTCTCCCCGCTCAAATTCCCTGTCGGCAACTTGAATGTATTGTTCTGCGCGACGGCTTATGGAATTGGCCGGCTCCTTCGATTTTCCGGAGGCATTGCCATTCAGGTCTCCTATTTTCACACCAACAAAATCCCTTTTGAATATTCGATCGTCTGAATACTCAATAAAGACATCCTCAGCCAGGTCAATTTGTGTCGGCATGACACCAATGGGAATAATAAATTCGGAATCGATGAATCGCCAGGATGTATTGTTGAGAAAATGGTCATAAGTTCCCAATACAAGTCTCCTGAGTTCTGCCACGTCCTGAATATTTATTCGCCCATCGTTATTGATGTCTGCAGCGATCAGATAGTAGGGATCGGTAATGACATTTATTCCCAGAATGTGCCGCTGCAGTAGGAATATATCAAAAGTGGACACACCATTTAATGGGTCGTCATTCTTATATGGCCTCAAACTCGAGTTAAAAGGAACTGCGATGTCGTAAAATTCGAAATATCCGCGATTGTCGGTATAAGTCATCCATATTTCTTCCTCTGTTTCCAGGTAGACTTCCACCTGACTTATACTTTCTTCATCACTGTGGCTGTATATCGATCCACTTACAGGCAAACTACCGGGAAAATCACAGAAATCAGTGTGATCCACCCTTAGAGAGCCCTTACAGGAATCGATATTTCCAAACTCGTCGATTACATAAATCCAATAATCGAAAAGAGTGCTTCCATCGGGTCCATCGTCTAAGTTCAAATCATCACAGGTAATGATTAATGTATCCAGGAACAAGTCGTCTACATCTAAAGTGAATATTAAATCCACAGAATCGGTACAATTGTCAGATGCCGATACTATACCACCATAAATGGGTACAACAAGAGTATCAGAATCGCCCCAGGGCACAATTTCCTTTACACATACTATATCCGGACTAATGGTATCCAATACCACAATCGTTATTTCGTGTTCAGATGAATTACCACAATGGTCAACAGCTGTATATGTAAAAGTAGTTTCACCAACTGGATATACACCACTTGCATCTGAACCATCGCTGTCACTGAAAGGGGAGTCATTGGTTACGGTAACATCAAAACCACACTCGTCCTCGGCCTCCACCGGATCCAAGTTTACAAATACTTCACAGCTATCGGGTCCTGTGAAAAACTCAAGGGTATCTGCCACATTCACAAATTCAGGTGCCACCGTACTTTCCACATTTATCGTTTGCTCAAACTCCCATTCTGTATTGTTGCACACGTCAGTAACTGTCCAGGTCCTCAGGATCTGATCACAAATGGTGTCAGACTCTATTATCTCATCAGAATTAACAATGGTAAATTCTATACAGGTTTCAACCTCCGGATTCAAAACGGGAGCAGTTCCCGGTGGAATACTATCGATGTGAAAATCCACACAGCCCTCCTCCTCAACTATTGAACCAGGCCAGATAAAGTCTGTTGAGTCCAGGACTGAAATTCCCTCAAAGGTGATCAACTGGGTGCACAGTGCATTGTTGCCCGATTCGTCGAAAGCTGTAAACTCCCGCAGAATGGTTCCTGTGCTACTGCAAGTATCCATGTCGACTATAATTTCCTCCACGATCTCTGTAACAGAGCAATTGTCCTCAGCTTCTGCCTCACCAAATTGCGATAAGTCCATACCAGGTTCGAAAACACTACAACTCACGGTTGTATCGGCAGGACAATTTACAAACTCCGGATCTTCAACATCTTCAATGACCACGGTGAATAAACATTCTGTTGTATTACCCGCAGCATCTGTGGCTGTGTAAATTACTGTAGTTGTGCCCACCTCAAAAGTATCTCCGGGTTCATGCGTGCTTATCAATTCCACTCCGGGGCAATTGTCCAATGCTTCGGGAACAATCCATTCCGGAAACCCAAAACACTCGCCTTCAATATTATCGATGACAATGTCCTCAGGACAAGTTACTGTAGGTGCTTCATTGTCCTCTACGGTTATCTCAAAACTGCATTCCACTGAATTTTCGGAGGCATCCGTTGCGGTATACGTGACGGTCGTTGTTCCCACTTCAAAAGTATCTCCGGGTTCATGCGTACTCGTCAATATCACACCGGGACAATTGTCATCCGCTTCCGGGACAATCCACTCTACCACTGCAAAACATTCCGTGGTATCGACATCTACAGTCTGGTCTTCCGGACAATCATTTATCACCGGATCTTCATTGTCCTCCACGGTGACTGTAAATTCACAATCCTGCGTATTGCCGCTTTCATCTGTAACCGTATAGGTCACCACAGTAGTACCAACCGGGTAAACCCCACCGGCGGCTTCCTCGTTATTGAAATCATTGGTTATCGTCAACATTCCACATCCACCACTTACAGTTGGTAAGGGAACTGATAAATCGGCTTCGCATAAAGTGGATTCATTTTCTGCTACTATATTATCCGGACACTCAATAGTCAGCGGATCCCCTCCAAGGACTTCTATGGTAAAACTACAGCTGTCCTCGTTACCGGCTCCATCTATGACGATGTAGGTCACTTCCGTAATCCCGATGGGGAAAGTATCCCCCGGCTCATGAGAAGCTATAAGGGTATCGACTACGCAGTTATCTGTCGGCTCCGGAATATCCCAGAATACTTCGACCTCGCACTCCTCCTCTTCATTTTCAATGACTATATCATTTGGACAAATTACCTCCGGATCTTCATTGTCTTCAACTGTAACTTCAAAACTACATTCCACTGAATTTCCGGATGTATCCGTTGCCGTATACGTGACGGTCGTTGTTCCCACTTCAAAACTATCTCCGGGTTCATGTGTACTTGTCAATACCACACCGGGACAATTGTCATCTGCTTCCGGGATCCCCCACTCCACTATTGCGAAGCATTCACTGGTATCGGTATCTACGGTTTGATCTTCAGGGCAATCCAATATCACCGGATCTTCGGTATCATTGACCGTCACCTCAAACTCACACTCCTGCGGATGGCCATTTTCGTCCGTAACCATATAGGTTACTGTGGTAGTGCCTACCGGGTAAAACCCACTGGCTGCTTCCTCGTTATTAAAATCATTGGTTATGGTCAACATTCCACATCCACCGCTTACCATAGGTAAATCTATCATCAAATCTGCTCCACATTCGTTGAGGCTGTTTTCTACCTCAATATTATCGGGGCAAACTATAGTCAGCGGATCCGCTCCAAGGACTTCTATGGTGAAAGTACAGGTGTCGGAATTCCCCGATTCATCTATAGCGATATAGGTAATGGTAGTTATTCCTACCGGGAATGTATCCCCCGGCTCATGGGAAGCTATCAGGGTATCTATCCCACAGTTATCTGTCGGCACAGGAGTAGTCCAGTCTACCTCGACTTCGCACTCTTCCTCCTCATTATCAACTACAATATTATCCGGACAAATTACCTCTGGAGCTTCATCGTCCACAACCATGACGGATGTTTCACAGGCATTGGTATTTCCACTTAAATCCACTACCTGATAGACAATGGTGATAGTACCTAAAAAGAAGGTATCCGGAGCGAAAATGATCACGGTATCGACGCCACAATTGTCATCTACTTCAATTGGATCCAAAAACTCTACATCCGTAGCGAAACACTCTCCCTCGTCCGTGCCTACTACCAATAACCCGGGGCAAACAATGGTAGGATTGGTCACATCCTCTACCGTATAAACAAAGCTCCAATCGGAAGAATTTCCCGCGCAGTCTGTATACTCAAAAGTATAGGTAATGGTGAAAACGGTCTCAGATAGGGTATCTGTTTCTACACCAATTAATGTACCTGCCAATTCATTGCCACATTCATCCAATGCAACCGGCGGATCCGGCTCTACGGCTTCTTCGGGGCACTCAACTTCTCCCTCTCCATTCTCTTCCACAGACGGAGGGGTCTGTAAATCTATTGTATAAGTAAATTCCCAGGTAAACTCCAAGCCGGCGCAATCTTCGTACGTATACGTATACGTCCTGGTACCCTCGCAGTTCAAAGCATCGAGATTGTCTTCTATCTCCGGTTCCGGGGCTTCTAATACATTTCCACACACGTCTTCCACCTGGGGCAGTTCGGTGGGCGGAATGGCTTCTTCTAAACATTCAACCGTGGTTCCCGCAGGAACGGGATCACCCACTTCAGAAGGTGGAGTTGATCGCTCGATATTGTAAGTAAAAAACCAATCGTATTCTAAGCCCGCGCAATCGATATACGTATAAGTATAGGTCCTGGAACCCTGACAATCCAGTGTGTCAAGTTCAGTGACAACCATCGGATCGGGAGCCTCCAGTATATTTCCGCACGCGTCCTCCACAACCGGCAATGTCGACGGTTCCGTAGCAGAAGACAGACACTCTACCGTTGCTACTGTCTCCACGGGGACACCTACTTCCTGGGGAGGATCGGATCGTTCAATAATGAAAGTACCGGTAAAGTCATCGGTGTTCCCTGCACAGTCTTCAAAAGTCCAGGTTACAGTGACCATGCCTTCGCAATCGGGAATTTCACTTATTACAGGATCCCCTATTGGATCCAATTCATTTCCACAATTGTCATTCACCTCCGGTGGTGCCGGCATATCGATATCCCCCGGACACATGATGGGAAATTCAAAATCATCTATTGTCTGAAATGGTTGATATATAACCTCATAAGAATATGACCAGACTTGGATATTCCCTGCGCAGTCCTCGTAATTAAAAACATATTCAGCCAGCCCCTCACATTCCGGAATTTCAGGTGTTTCTACCAATACTGCTTCCAGCTCGTTACCGCAATTGTCAAAAACTATAGGTGGAGTGGGCTCTACTATATCAAATGGACATGGAATTGTATCAATTACATTAGACTCCCCTATCTGAAAATCCTCATACTCTACGGTGTATTCAAACTGCCATTCAAAGGTCAGTCCGGCACAATCCTCATAAGTATATATATAAGTAACAGATCCTTGACAATCCATTGGATCCGGTTCACTAATAATCTCAGGGTCTCCTGGATCCAGCGTCACTCCCAATACATCCTGTACCAGGGGAAGTTCAGGTTCTTCAACCTCTGAAGGGCAATCAACTGTAGCCGTTGTATTGACAGGATCACCGACTTCTGATGGCGGTGTGGAACGGATAACATCGTAGGTGAAAACCCAAATAAATTCCAGCCCGGCACAATCCGTATACGTATAGGTGTAAGTAATGGTGCCCTCGCAACCATCAAATGTACCACCTTCATCAGGGTCTCCAGGAAAAAGCTGCTCTCCACATACATCGGTCACCAGGGGCTGATTCTGGGGTGGAGTAGCCATTTCAGGATCCTCAATAACTTCATAATCATTCACTGATCCATCTATTTCTGATGGAGGTGTAGTTCTTTGGATGGTGTAAACAAAAGTCCAGTCCAATGAACTGCCCGAACAATCAAAATAAGTAAGAGAATAAGTTACCGTTCCCTCACATTCCAAAGAATCCAGATCGGCAGAAACACTGGAGAGAGTTGGAAATACTTCCTCCCCACAGGCATCCATAACAGTAGGTCTTTCTGGATCACCTGCCTGCGACAGGCACTCTACTACCGCAGTGGTGTCGACTGTAGTTGTAATCTCCGGTCCTTCCGGAATATCTATCTCAATTACCTGAACCCGACTCATGCTTTCATTGGCATTACAGGAATCGACTACTGTCCATGTCCTGAATACGGTTTCACAGTTTTCCAAATCGGTGACAGTGGAGTCCACGTAATAAATACCGAACACCATGGAACAAAAGTCCACGGTTACTTCCGGTCTGCTTCCCAGAGAGTCGGGGTCTATCTCCGGATCACATTCTGTGAGTTTAATGCTATCGGGCCACACAATATCGTCCAGTGAAAAATCGAATGGATTGACCACGGTAATAATCTGGACACAGGTGTCTGTCAGACCCCCTCCATTTTCTGCTACAATGGTTCTGAAAATTTCTCCTTCCCCACACACGTCCAGGTCGATATCAATTAATTCCTCGAAGGTAATTACGCAACCTCCCTCAACCTCGGCCTCTCCGTACTCACTAAAGTCCTCCATTTCCTCGTTGCAATTTATTTGCCTCGGGTCAGGACAAGTAATTACCGGTGGGATTTTATCCTGTACATTGATATCTACCATACAAAAATTATAATTGCCGCTCTCATCCGTGGCTTTGACCTCGATGGTGGTCACTTCTGTTACATCAGCACAACAAATATCTATACTCGATCCAAACTCCAGGTCCGACGGATTGTTACAACGATCTACCATCCTCCTTACTTCAATTTCAACCACACCACAATTATCCGTTATATCAAAGCTGTCTGTCAAGTTTCCAACGGGTATGGTCAACACCTCATCCTGAGACAAACCTATGACCAGAGGGTGACAAACCAATATCGGAGCAACCTGATCTTCCACTGTAACCACGTATTCACAAGTACTCGTATTGTTGCAGGGATCAGTAGCTTCAACCTCAACAATATGCTCCCCCACTTCCAGGTAGGTAATGGGATCAAAAACCGGAACTCCCTCTACTTTAAAGAGAATATCGATTTCCGTCGGGTCACTACAGGCATCTTCTGCATCTATTGAAGGGAAAACATAAGCTGCCGTACAAGTATACATACTGGTACTGATGGTGATGTCGTTCGGACAGTTAAATACCGGGGGAATGGTATCAATTACCTCAATCAACTGTTCTCCCATTCGCATTTCATTGGTACACCAATCGATCAATGTCCAGGTCCTGATTATCTTGTAGGATTGCCCACCGTGACACAAATCCACCGTTTGATCCGTATAGTTTACATCTATCATACACAAAAAGGCTATCTCCTCCCCATCCAGGGTTGGGGAACCTGTATCTTCCGGCAAAACAGAAGCAGCCGGACAGTCTATCATAAGGCTCTCCGGGAAGTCTACATCATTTATATTGCCTCTCTGAAAGGTAATGGTCTGTTCGCAACTGCTGCTGTTTCCGGATTCATCAGTGGCTGTCCAGGTCCTGGTATAAGTAGCACTGTAAGCCAGACTGCAATTGCCGTTAAGCTGCAAAGGGGTTTGTGTATACCACAGGTCAATATCGGCTGAATCGGTGCAGTTGTCGTACAACTCATCTACAAAAAAGTTGGGATCGTCAAACCCGGTATCTACATAACATTCCAGTTCCTTGTCTTCACACTCTATGACGGGTTTCATTTTATCCTCCACCAATACACTACTCCAGCAGGAGTTGTTGGTATTGTTGTTGGTAACCATCACCGTAATCACCTGGTTCAAATGATCGCAGTTGGTGACATTACTGTATCCCGAAGGGTCTGTAATCGTCACCTCAAAAATACTGTAGTCCGGATGATTTTGGGCCAGCAAAATCTCAGGGGTCAGTATCGCCTCTCCATTGGCTCCCAGGGAAACCTGTAAAAAGGAAACGCAACTCAGCGACCTCGGATTGGCCTGTCCACTGATTTGAATGTGGCTCAATAGCAATCCGGCAGCCAGAAATAAAGTGAGGGATGCCGATCGAAACAATTTGTTTAGGTTACTCATGGTATTAGTTGTTTTAATTTTTAATTGGCCTTTTTGTTCATCATTACCTAATCGGAGAGAAAAAAGCCCTATCGACTTCTTTTCTCTCCTTTTATTAGGATCTCAATTTCAGGCTGTCAACAGATGTCAACATCAAACAGAAGGTTTCCGACATCTTCTCTATCGGATTACCCCCTACCCTTTTACCGAAAATTTTCAAATGAAGGGGTTGGATGCACTTCATTTATTCCGGTAAAATATTTTTACAAATCACTCTCCATCTTCGAATGAGTCATTCATACTTGACAACAATAATACGTATTAAACTTTTTTATAATATGTTATAGCAAAAAAAGGTCGACCTGAAAGCTATCCCGCTCAGATCGACCTATGCAATTTTACGATCAGTGTTTTAAAACCCTGATCGTTTCACTTATCTCATTCGTTCTGTATTGTATCACATAAACACCGGGCACCAAATCTCTCGTCGGAATTTCAACAATAGACTGCTGATACTCCGCTTCTATGGCACGACTCCAAACCACTTTTCCCGCAATGTCCAGCATCACCAATTCAGCGGTTTGTCCTGTTTTACCCATGCCCGAAATATTTATATTTAATTCACTCCCAAATGGGTTGGGGTAGGCAGAAATTTGTCTGAGTTGAGCCTCTTCACCCCATGATGCACCGGTCTCAGAAAAGACCAGATTCATGGGAGAATGCGTATCGAAATAGATTTCGTTTCTGAATCCGGAATTCCCTTTCAAAGAGATAGGACGATCAAAACTAAGGGTAAATAAAGCCTGGCCGCTATTTACGGAACGGGCTAATGGGTTCAATACCACCACTCTGATTTCACCCTCGTCCACTCGCTGGAAATCGATTTGATCTGAGCTAAAGTAATCGGATTGAACATTCAACAGCTGATTGTCTGAATCCAAATTCAGAGCAAATTGCATTCCGAATAAATTTTCCAATTCTTTTTCACTTTTTATGACGTATTGGTACCGACCATCTTTTTCTTTAGCATCAAAGCGCAATACAAAATCTTCGGAAAGATTTCTCTCATCGGACCCATTCTGATTTCTATTGGGCACAGCCGCCTGACTCAGGTCTCCCAATTTCAATCCCACGAAATTGATGTTGTCCAAATCCCTGTCAGTGGTATTTAAAATCATTTCCTGAGGAACCGGGTCTTTATACGTTGCTTCTCTGTTATCATTGAGGTATTGTTGATCAAATATCAGCCAGGAATTTCCACCTGGAAAGTTTTCCGACCGCCCCAAGATAACATCTCTGACATATAATACATCCATCATATCCACTGTTCCGGAGAAGTCCACATCGGCAGCCATTAGCTCAAGGGGGTTTTCAGGCTCCCAGTTACCCAAAATATACTGACTCATCAAGATTAAGTCAAAAGTACTCACTCCATTGAGCGGATCGTCTGTAGACAATGCTTTCAATTTAAATTCGCTGTCTTCCATGACATTGTGAAACTCAAAACCACCATTTTGCAGTTGAGTCCAATCCACCAATTGTCCCATTCCATCACTCAGTTCCAAAACCACTTCATCCAGGGGATCATTATTCAAATCATAAATACTTCCTGAAAGAGTCAGAGTTCCTGTAGTGGGAGGACAAAGATCCAGGTTATCGGTTATATTAATATACGTTACACAAAAGTCACTGTTGCCCGATTGATCGGTGACGGTTAAAACAACCTCAACCTCACCGATATCATCGCAATCCAATACAGATGGACTTACGCTGAATTTTAATTTTTCCCGCGGTGTACAATTGTCAAAACTATTGGCATCAAACCACTCGGCCTCCAATTTGATATAGTATCCGTCGTAATGTTTATCGAGTGAAGCAGACAGACCGTGGTAACATACAGGCGTAGGTTGCTTTAAATCTTTAACCCTGACTTTGGTTTTACAATGTGTCATGGTGCCACAGTGGTCCTTTGTAAAATAAACCACTTCTGTAGTACCCAGGGGATAAAAACCACTTGCGTTGGCTCCCTCCTCATCAGCAAAAGGCGAGTTGTGCATCACCTTTACCTCATTTCCGCATTTATTGATCGCTGTTACGTCGTCCAGGTATACATAGGCTCCATCACAGGCATTATTGGTTGTAGAAACCACAACCTCGTCAGGACAATCCATTTCGGGCTTGTCCGATATTTTCAACATCAACACCTGCGTATGGGTCCAGATCCCTTTTGGATAGTATGCATTGGGGTTATAAACACACCAATCCAAAACCGTCCAGTCTCTTAATATCTTTATACAATCATCACCTCCCAACTTAAATACCCGGTCGGTATACCCGGCTACCGGCTTTCCGCAGTCGGTTTTCTTAAACTCCGGCTTATCAAATCCGGGGGGCAGATCTTTGGGATTAAAGGAAGCCCCACATTCATCCGAATTGTAATCCTTGGGCCAGGTAATGTCGGACAGGCCAAAGGACCCACCCTGTACATGTATTACCTGAGAGCAACTGTGTGGGTACCCGCCGTAATCGTAAGCGGTCCATGTGCGTATTACGGTTCCTACACCGCAACTGTTCAAATTAAAAACTACTGTCGGAGGTGGAGCAGGTTCGGGATCTCCGTAACCGTGAACGTATGCATCGCCATAAATACTTAAATCCGACAAATCGGTTCCGCAATCTACTGTGACATTGTCCGGGCAATATATTCCGAACACGCTAAGTTCGCCAGCTAAAACTGGTTGTGAGATAAAACCGCACATAATCAGTAAGGCGGTGTGTACATGTGTAAAGATTACTCTTCTCATAATATAGTTGTTTATTTGTTACAAAAGGTATCCGGGATGGAAAAGAGTTAGCTTACTGGGTGCACTAATAATCAATCACAAATATATGTCATTTATTTTTAATATGTATGCTCTGAATAAATATTTTTTAAAAAAAATACGTATCTCATTCACCAATAATTTATTAGCGGATAAGAAAAAATGATAAAAGTGGTGAATAAGAAAATTTAAAACGATCCCCGGACATTTAAGTGAACCAAGTTCGAGGAAGGCGGGCTTGCCGAGAAGCGGATGTGCTTTCCCCACTGTGGATAAATGGAAGGAATATAATGGACATGATTAAGGCTTTTATTCAAAAGCATGGGAATCAAGATGCCCAATAAAAAGGCAGTAAAACTAAATCTGAAAAAAAAAGAGAGAACAGAGCACCTTTCTAGCACAACTGTGCCAAAAAACTGTGTCAAAATGCTCAGTAAAGTGTAGACTAGGCTGCAGACACAGCCTGATTTTCGCTAAAAAATGGGTGGAGGATACCGGATTCGAACCGGTGACCTCCACACTGCCAGTGTGGCGCTCTAGCCATCTGAGCTAATCCCCCATCTAAAAGTGAACGGCAAAATTAAGTAATCCTTTTTTTATAGTATTACTTTTTCATTTATTTTTTCCGATTAAAAATTAGGCGCGGGCAAACAGGCTCGGTTCTTCAAACTCTTTTCCCATAAAAAGAATTAAAATTCAAAGAAATTTCCTCGTATCAATCAAGGGTACTCCAACAGTTATGGATTACTCCATTTGCTTTCGGTTTCCAGCTAACCAATCAATACGGATCCACATCTAGTTTAAACCGGAGTCGTTTATAGGGATCCGCGCTGCGCAAATGATCCATCAGCTGAAACACTCTGAATTTAACCTTTTCCAATAGCTTGGAATCCTTTTCAATTTTCATCATTAATTCGAGGATAAAAAGATTGCGCACCCTTGGAATCATGGGTTCGGAGGGGCCCAATATTCTGCCGGGAAATTCTTTTTCGAGTCGGTTTTTCAACATTCTACTGGCCTTCCAGACCGTATTGAGGTCTTTGTGCTTCAGTTCGAGTACGAAATTTCTGTAAATGGGTGGATAGTGATATTTGCCTCTCTCACTCAATTCCCGATGGTAAAATTTTTTGTAGTTAAAATTCAGCACATCCAGTAAAACGGGATGGCTGGTATTGGAGGACTGAATAATGACTTTTCCCTTATGATCGGTTCGTCCTGCCCGTCCACTTACTTGCGTCATGAGTTGAAAGCCCCTTTCAGCCGATCTAAAATCGGGAAAATTCAAAATGCGGTCTGCATCCAGGATTCCCACGAGGCCGACATTGTCAAAGTCCAGGCCTTTGGTAACCATTTGGGTACCTATCAGCACATCGATCAGTCCATTCTCAAATTCATAAATGATTTTTTGGAGGTTTTTCCTGGAGCGGGCGGTATCTGAATCCAGTCTTGCCGTCTTTATTCCGGGTAAAAGAAGTTGAATTTCTTCTTCCACTTTCTCGGTACCAATACCCAACAGTCCCAATCTTCCTGACCCACATGCCGGACATTCCTTCGGTAATTTTGAGGTATAACTGCAATGGTGGCACTTCATTTCGTGAAATCGCTTGTGATAGGTCAGGGAGACATCGCATTGATGACACTCAAATACAAAAGAACAGTTCTCACATTGCACTACAGGAGCAAAGCCCCTTCTGTTTTGAAACAATATGACCTGTCGTTCCGTCTGCCACATCTCTTCAATGGTTTCAAGCAGATAGTCAGAGAAGGGGCCTTTCATTTTTTTCTTTTTTGTACAATGTTTGATATCGATCAACTCAATTTCCGGCAGACTGGCTTCCCCATATCGCACGTCCAACTTTACGTACCCGTATTTGTTATTCTTCGCATTGTAAAAACTCTCCAGTGATGGTGTTGCAGTACCGAGCAAAACCCGGGCATTTGTCAAATGAGCCAGATACACAGCAGCATCTTTCCCATTGTACAAAGGTGCGGGTTGATGTTGTTTGTAGGAGGGGTCGTGTTCCTCGTCAACAATTACCAACCGGAGGTTGTGAAATGGCAAAAACACAGAAGACCTGGCTCCCATAATGATACGAGCATTGCCCGCAGCGGCTTTCCACACCTCAGTTCTTTTTTGAATATTTTCTCTGGAGTGGTAAAGATAAACAGGAGCATCCAGCATTTTTTCAAGTCTCCTCACCACCTGTGAAGTCAGAGCAATTTCCGGAAGTAAAAACAACACCTGCCCTCCCGATTCAATCGTCTTTTCTATAAACTCTTTGTACAACAGTGTTTTTCCGCTCCCGGTCACACCGTGCAAAAGGACAACTCTTTTACTGCTCCACTGCTCTTCTATTTCTCCCAGAGCTTTGAGCTGGTGATCTGACAACCGATAACCCTCAGTGTAGTCGGTGTTCTCTTTTTTAAGTCGGCTCACNTCTTTTTCAAATGACTCTACAATTCCTTTTTTTATAAGTCCTTGAATGGCGTGTTCCTTTACGGCAGGCAAAGACAGTAATTCGGTCTTCGGTACCGCCAGGCCCTTTTTTTGAAAAATAGTCAATAGTGCATTGGTCTGAAATTCTGATCGGACAGTCAACTCAAGTGCCTTATCGGGATTTTTTAAAAATTCTTCCCTGAGCTTAATGTGAACCAACCTGGCCGGTTTAAACTTTTGTTCCAACTCCTCTTTCAACTCAGCTATCCCCTTGTAGATCAAAGTCTCCAAAGACCTGGCAATGTTTTTCTTACCCAAAATACTCCTGGCTGTATCCAGTTGAATTTCCCGATTGTCCTGCAGGGCCTCCCACAGTAAATATTCATCATCACTTAAATCATTGTGCTCTTCAAAACAAGCAAAACCGGGGACTAGACTGGATTGACTATTGAGCTTCATGGCCGAAGGAAAGGCCGCATTCATAACTTCTCCCAGAGAACAGGCGTAATATTTGGCAATCCAGGTCCAAAACTGAATGTGGGACTCACTGACCACAGGTCTCTCATCTATTAAATCAATAATTTCTTTAACCTTAATATCCTGGGGTTCATTGCCGTGAAAAGAATGAACAAGCCCGGAGTATATCCGCTTCCTTCCAAATTGGACTTCTACCCTGCATCCTTTCTCCACACCCTGTTTCAAACTGTCCGGAACGGCATAGGTAAAAGTTCCCCGGAGAGGAAGGGGGAGAATAACTTCTGCAAATGATTTATCTTTCACTGAGTATGGTATTTATCAATAAACTGTAAGGTCAAAGAATGAATAATTACTGAATTTTTTCATTAGACTATGCAATCAAAAACCGTTTTAATTGGTGGCTAAATGAAGGGAATCACCAAGGCCCAATATAAGGAAAAAATAAAAAGAGATACCCATTCTTTTTAAAAGTAAGCTGAGACCGCTGCTCTGTACGTATTGGCGTGCGCATCGATGAGATCGTGTAAGCGATGTGGGTAACCACCTCCCATACTCACGACCACGGGAATGTCATTTTTTTTGCAACATTCAAAAACAAATTCATCCCTTTTCAACACTCCGGCTTTTGAAACTTTGAGTCTTCCGAGTTTATCGCTTTCCAATATATCGACACCAGCCTGGTAAAAAACGAGGTCAGGTTGTACTTCATCGAATAAGGCGGGGAGTTTATTTTTGAGTATCCGGAGGTAATCCCGGTCAGAGGTTCCATCCGGCAAACCGATATCCAGGTCGGACTTTTCTTTTCTCAAGGGGTAGTTTCTCTCTCCATGCATACTGAATGTAAAAACCCTGGGATCTCCGAAGAAAATAAAGGCATTTCCATTTCCCTGATGAACGTCGAGATCTACAATTAAAACCTTCTTTACAATTCCCTTATCGAGCAAAACCCCGGAGGCAATGGCGATGTCGTTCAATACGCAAAAGCCCTCTCCCCTGTCCGGGTATGCGTGATGCGTCCCGCCGGCTATATTCATGGCTATCCCGTATTTCATGGCAAAAAAAGCACAGTCCAGCGTGCCTCCTGAAATCACCAAACCGCGCCTGAATAGGCGTTCGGACATTGGAAAGCCAATTCTGCGTTGTTCTTTGGGACTCAGGTTATTGTTTTCAAGTTTACTGAAATAGTCTGGTCGATGGGTGAGGAGAACCTGGCTTTTAGAAAGTGTTTTCGGCTCAAAAAAATTATCACGGGTCACCGTACCCTCATACATCAACTGCTCGGGCAGTAAATCGTATTTTTCCATTGGGAACCGATGTCCCTCTGGGAGTTCGTATTTATAAACGGGAGAAAAAGCAATTTTTAACATATGCTTGATAACCGAAATGGGAAAAATTTGTTCAGCCTCCGGTTGTGCATTCGCAGGGTGAATATCATTAAATGGTATCGCCTACCTGACCAGCTGAACCTCCCCGGATCGAAAATCCGTTTCACCACTTTCATCGGCTACTTCAATGTAGTAGATAAAAATTCCGGGATTTAATAGGTCGCCATTAAACCTTCCGTCCCATTCGAGCAATTCATCGTCGGCTGATAAGTTGGATCGATGAAATACGCGATCACCCCATCGGTTATAAATTTGAAAATCGATTACGCTACCTCTGAAATCGGGTGGGAAATACGGTTTGAAGGTGTCGTTTATGCCATCCTCATTGGGACTGAATGCATTGGGCAGATAAAAAACTATTTCGGTAAAAGTGGAAAAACTGACTTCTGCCGTAGCACTGCAACCGAACTGGTCAACTACACTCACCCATACGGTTTGTCCGTCTGTTGGGACAATGGATATCTCCTCGCAATCGGTACAATCGGTTAAATCCGATGGCTCCCAAATAACAGCTATCGGGTCGAGATTGGTGTTGATCAAGAGGTCCACTTGACTTCCCTCAAGTACAAGGGTATCGACCACCTCAATTTCTGCGAACGGAATGAGTTGGTTTTCCAACAGCAGGGTTTCACTGTAGGTACACCCACTACCACTTACGGAAAGCTCGTAAGTTCCCGCGGGTAAGTCTTCAATAAAAAATGGAAGCTGATATGCCGTATCGACAAAAGATCCGTTGAGCTCAACGGCAAAGGGCAGTGACGGTTCAATGCTTTCAAATATCTCTATATATCCGTTTTCAACTTCCGGACAGGCAGGGTGACCGAGCTGAATATTGATGATGGGATCACATTCACAGAGATCTACTCCCAGTGTCCAATCAAAAACCTGACTGCAGTGTTCGTTTTCGAGTACGATCATCACCGTCGCCCCTGTTTCCAGCCCAAATATACGCAGCGTATCTCCACTCAAGGAGAAATCCCCCCCTGTAACTTCCACCTCTTCAGCGGAAGTGAGAAAAACAACTTCAACAAAATCCTCACCGGAGCAAATTACCTCGAGCTCCTCCAATTCTGGAATTGGGTGTTCACGTATTTCGACCAGGGTTCTCTCATCAGAGGCACAGTCCGTCCCCTCTAACACCACCTCAAAATAATAGGATCCATCAGAGGGGGGTTGAAAAGAAGTTTGATTTTCAGCAATGGCTATTTCTCCCTCCGGAGCATCGTACCAATTCAGGCTGAATCCCTCTTCAGTGTCGATCTCTACCAGGGGTATCAGTTCCCCTTCACAATAAAAAACTTCCAGAGGTTCGAATGTATTTTCAACTTGCGGGCATTCGCATATCGGCGCTTCTATTTCTATGGTTTCGCTGCAAAATTCACCTTCATCTATCAACTCCAGAACCAAGGAATTCCCCACAGGCACATTGGTCACAACAAAACTCTCCGCATCGAGAACCGAGATTACTCCCTGTGATGCGTTGAGGTCGAAGGCATCGGATGTGAAATACACCGAATAACTCAACAGATCGTCGGAACAAACCACGCTGTCCAGGACAAATGAGGGAGCATCTACCAATTCCACTTCAAAAGAAACCTCATCAAAACACTCACCCAATTCCATGCGAGCGTAGTAAATTCCACTTTCAAACAAAGTATCCGGCCAGGTATAAGAGAATCCGGTTGCCCCCGATTCCTCAAATATAACTACCTGATCAGGAACAATTCCGCTACCGGAAAATCCGATATCCGCAACCGACAAAAATCTGCAGCTTGTTAAGTCGGGAATGGGATCCCACTCGGGAGGATCCAAAATCAAAATTTCAAAGGATTCTTCCACTTCACAATGTCCCTCAGCAATATAAACATAGTACGTCCCCGACTGAAAAACGGTATCGCCCGCTGAATAACTAACACCCTCACCTCCTGCTTCTCCGTAATAGGCTTCACTTCCGTCCAGATCTGTTCCACTGATGGGAGGTAAAACATAAAAAGTACATGCTTCCACATCGGGAATGGGATCCAATTCAGGGCAACCACAATCAGGAGACAGGATTAGGATTTCGGTGCGGCAACCGGTGGCTGTGTTATCTACAATTAAGGTTACATTGCTACCAATAGGTACATCCGTAACAATGATCGTACCATCGGGTTGAGGAACAACCATACCCGAGCCCCCTGCCAAAAACCAGAAATTGGCGGGATTGCCATCCGTAGTAAATACCGCAGAGTAAAAATCCTGATCATCATCGCAGTCACTGGTTACAAACTCAACCATTGGCAAGGGAATAATTTCGATTTCAACCAAGGTGCGATTTCCAGACACACAGGCGTTGGTGGTGTCCACGGTCTCTGCGTAAAACGGACCGGAGTTTTCCGGCTGGTAGACACTGCTGTTAGATTGCAGCAATTCGCCTCCGGAGGGTTGGTCGTACCAATTGACAGTCAACCCCTCCTCTACTTCGACCATCAATTCGGGAAAATCCTCCTCCCCATCGCATACCGAATAACTCTCCGTCAAAAGTGGTGCCTCAAGTTCGGGACAATCGCAATTGGGAGCATCGAATGTAAGGGTGTCTGAACAACCCCCTATCAGATCCGGATTAATGAGAAAAAGTACCAATGCACTGTCATTCGGAATACCACTCATCTGCCAGGTTGAGTCCCCTCCCGGTATTGCGATCCCAAGTGGAGACAAAACGCGGTCGGCTCCGGTGAGAAGGTCAACGGAATAAGAATCTGAATCTTCATCACAGTCGAAAGAAATGGCCAGTAGTTCCGGCAAATCGTGAACGAGAAGAGAAAACAAGGTGCGTTCATCAGAAATGCAATTTTCCACTGTATCCACTGCCTCTGCATAATAGTTACCCGATTCCAAAGGCTCAAAAATATGACTGTTTTCCAATAAGGGATCTCCCCCCTCTTCTAAATCGTACCAATTAACAGCTAAACCCGCTTCTGTTTCAACTTCAAAGACAGGCATTTCCTCATTCTCACAAATTTCAAACTCATTTTCACCCACAACCTCTGGTGGTGGCAAATCCTCACATCCCAATGCGGCGCAATTTGCAGTATAGGGAACCGTATCCTCCTGCTCACATTCCGTAAACTGATTGATCAAAGTAACCACTACATCGTTTTCAATGGGTATGTCTAAAACCTGAAACTCTCCCCCACCGAGATCGATGACGACCCCTAAAGAACTGAGCATTTCTGTGGCGTCGCTATCTAAGAGAATTGCGTAAAACTCGCCATCTGCACTGCACTCCTGCTCCAATACTGAATATACGGGAAGGCTATTCATCACAAAAATAATTTCTGTTCTCACTGCAGATTCACAATCAGAATCGGGATCCACGGTCGAGGCGTAGTAAAATCCGGATTCCTGTGGTTCAAAATCGAGCACCTTTTCGGCCAACAATATCCCTCCGGAAGGACTGTCGTACCAATTGGCCAAATAACCCGACGGGACTGTAACACTTAAAAAAGGAATCGGATCCCCTTCGCATATTTCAACATTTCCGTCAGATACCGGTGGATCGATGGAGGGACAATCACAATCGGGCGCATCCAGGCTAAATTCTGTCGTACAACCTGTGGATGAATCCACAATTTCAATTTCCAAATCCGTATTGACGGGAATTTCACCAATCTCATAAACTCCTGCTGAGATCAATGAAATGGTACCCGCATTGGCAGTTACTTCATCCCCGTCGGTCTCAATTACCACATCGTAACTCTCCAGATCGGGAGCGCATTCAACTGAAATCAATTCTGTAGATGGATTTTCTAAAACCGTCAGTGTTATGGCTGTTCTTTGGGTGGATGTGCAATCCGTCATAGGGTCGACCGCTTCAGCGTAATACGTACCCGCTGAAGAGGGCAAATAACTGTCGTTGTTTTCTTCGAGAAGGATCCCACCCGAAGGTTGGTCGTACCAATTGATCTCTAGGTCAGGACCCGTGGTTGCCGTAAGCAGAGGGAAATCCGCCCCCTCACAAATCTCCAGATCACCACCTGAAGTGGGAGGTCCAATAAAAGGGCAGTCACAATCGGGAGATTCGATGGTGATTTCCGAAGCACAGGAGGTGTTGTTGTCCACCAGATCTATCACCAGGTCTTCACCCACTTCTACCTCCGTGACCAGAAAGTCTCCACCTCCCAAATTACTCAATACCCCTGAACTTATATCTACTTGATCCGCTTCGGTTGTAAATTCCACCAGGTAAGTGCTCAATGTAGAATCACAGTTTATTTCGGTGATTACTAACTCCGGCAATTCTAAAACTTCTACGTCTACTTCTATGGTCACAGAGCACCCTTCATCATTTGAAACTTCCACTTCATACGTACCACTTTGCAGCTGGCTCGCACCGGTAATGACCGGATTCTGATCGACAGAGGAAAAATTATTGGGGCCGGACCAGTTGTATTCATCTCCTCCCGAAGCATTCAGTTGAATATCATCTCCCTCGCAAACGGGACTGTTACTTCCACC
>SL_3KL_010_SEDDRAFT_10000393_pt1 | contig 35387 bp, 31 predicted proteins | sample SodLakKL_010_SED_2_FD_10381 | JGI IMG/M metagenome (IMG submission 10381) | reverse complement strand
TCGGAGCATGGATCGCCTCTATTCCGGCAGGGGCGGGAGCAGCAGCTTGGGGTCGACCCGGGTATCCCCGAGGCTCACCCGCCAGTCCAGGTGCGGCCCCGTGGCGCGCCCGGTGGCGCCAATCAATCCGATGACCTCGCCCTGTTCAACGCGCTGTCCGCTCTCGACCAGGATCTCGCTCAGGTGCAGGAAGGCCGAGACCAGTCCGTGGCCATGATCGACGAAGATCGTGCCGCCCGAGAAGTACATGTCGGGATGGGTCAGGGTGACCAGTCCGGCGGCAGGCGCCTTGACCGGCGTGCCGGTGGGAGCGGCAATGTCGATGCCCCAGTGCGGCGCGCGCGGCTGACCGTTGAGGATTCTCTGCGACCCGTAGACGCCGGTGATGCGGCCGTGGGCCGGCCAGATGAAGCCCGCGGTCCAGTCGGTCCTGGCATCGCGGCGCTCCCGGGCCCGGCGTGCCATGGCGGCCTCGTCCCGAATCCTTTTCAGAACTTCAGGGCGCGGCGTGACCTGCTCGCTGGGCAGGCCGTCAATGTGCTGGATATCGAAGCTGCGGGCTTGCGGGGTCAGGCTTCGGGACCAGCGCGTCCCGTCAGGCAAGGTGACTTCCAGTTTCCTGGACTCGGTGTCGTCGCGACCGAAACCGATCAGGAAGCGGCCGTCGGGCGAGACCATCAGAACCTGGCCGTCGAGCCAGGCCTGGCTGCCCTCGGGCGCCTGGCCGAAGACCAGTCCGCCCTGAACCACTTCGCCCTCGAGTTCGACGCTGGCGCCGGCCGGTCCTGCCAGCGCGGCCAGCAGCAGGCTGGCGCCGAGCAGACGGAAAATCAGTTCAGGCACTGTCGCCACGCCGCACGCTCAGCACTTGCCCTGGCCGCAGGATGCTGTGTTCGTCGAGGTTGTTCCAGCGCATCAGGTCCGCCATCGAGACGTTCAGGCGGCGGGCAATGACCCACAGCGAATCGCCGTTGCGGACCGTGTACTGGGTCACCTGGGTCCGTGCCGGCGTGCCGGTCGCCGCCGGGGTGTCGGCACGGATGCTCAGGCGCTGGCCCGGCCGGATCGTGGTGCTTTGGCCGAGATTGTTCCAGCGCTGGATATCGGTCACGCTGACCGAATGACGGCGCGCGATCACCCAAAGGCTCTCTCCCGGCCGGACGCGATGGTAAAAGTGGCGGGTCGGCAGCAGTCGCTCCTGCAGGCTGGCCATTTCCTGGTAACGATAGGCCCAGGGGCTGTCGGTCGGCAAGGTACCGTTGGCGCCGGGCAGCCGCAAGACCTGGCCGATTGCGAGATGGTCGCCGTTCAGGTTGTTGGCCTCCCTGAGTGCGGCGATGCTGGTGTTGTTGCGCTGGGCGATTCCGGACAGCGTATCGCCCCGCCGCACCGTGATTTCCTGCCAGGTCAGCACATCCTGGCCGTTGAGCAGGGGGAGGGCGGCCATGACCTCGTCGGCCCGCTCGATGGGCACAAAGACATGATGGGGTCCGCCCGGCGGCGTCATGTGGCGGTTGAGTCCCGGGTTGAGCGCGACCAGTTCGGCGATTTCCAGATCGGCCTTCGCCGACAACTCGACCACGTCGGTCGGCCCCGGCAGCTCGACCCTGGCGATCAGCGGCTCGTTGTCCCACACCGGCAGCTCGAGGCCGAAGCGCTCCGGTTCGCGGAACAGACAGCCGAGCCCGTTCAGCTTCGGGATATAGGCCCGGGTCTCGCGCGGCAAGGTCAACTGGTCCCAGCCGGTTCCCCTGTTGCGCGCCTCGTTGCTCCTGACCGCGCGTTGCACTCGCCCCTGGCCGGCGTTGTAGGCGGCCAGGGCAAGATTCCAGTCGCCGTCGAACAGGGCATTGAGGTGAGTCAGGTAATCCAGGGCGGCACGGGTGGCGACGTGCACGTCGCGCCGGCCGTCATACCAGTCGTTGATCTGCACGCCGCGGTCCAGCGCGGTGGAACTCAGGAACTGCCACGTGCCGGAGGCTCGTTCGCGCGAGTAGGCGAAGGGATCGAAGGCGCTTTCGACGATCGGCAACAGGGCCAGCTCGCCGGGCAGGTCGCGCGCTTCCAGTTCACTGGCGATGTCGTACAGCCAGGGGTGGGCGCGATTGAGCACGCGCTCCATGTAGTCGGGCCGGGCGCCGAACCACTCGGCCCACTGCAACGCCGGCCCGCCGGCCGGACATTCGCTGAACTCGAAGCGCTCGACGATGCGCGCGATCAGGTCCGTCTCGACCTCATCGAAGGGCTCGATCCGGACCGTCCGGCGCGGGTCGCCGGCAATGCGACGGGTGGCCTGCTCGATGGCCTCGAAAGGATCATCGAGTTCGGCTTTCAGGTAGTAGGGGACACGACTCGTCGGAGGATCGGACTCGGTCGCCGGCTCGCGCGGCTCCAGGTTTGCGCAGGCGGAGAGAACAATTGCCAGCAGCAGGATCAGGACGGCACGACAGTGACGGGTAGAGAGCAGAACGCACCTCCACGAAACAAGGTTGTAGCAACTGGCCATTATCGCCGATGCCGGGCTCAGGTCAAGCGCCGGCCGATGGATGGTCGGCCCGCTCCTGAAGCGGTATTTGTTATGCTTGATTTCGGAGCGAGCAAGCTGTTAGCTTAGCCAACGTCGTCCGGCGAGCGCCGGACACGAACATGCCTCTCGGAAAAGGAAACGGGCTGATGTTCCGGCACTCGATGCGGACCGACAGAGTCTGCACGGGCCGGTCGCGGCTGCTTCGAAGGGGCTGACGGGGTATTGAAGTGGCCTGCCTGCTCGCCGGCCAGCGCCACAGCGGAGGGAAATGAAAAGCATGATCCGGATCCAGAAGGGGCTAGACCTGCCACTGCAGGGCAGCCCCGAGCAGCGGGTGGAAACCGGTCCGAGCGTTCGCTCAGTGGCCTTGCTGGGCGGCGACTATCCCGGCATGCGGCCCACCCTGCACGTCGCCGAGGGCGATCGCGTGCGGCGGGGGCAGCTGGTGTTCGAGGACAAGAAGAACCCCGGCGTACGCTTCACCGCCCCGGCCGCCGGCCGCGTCAGCGCCGTCAATAGGGGCGAGAAGCGCTTCATGCAGTCGCTGGTGATCAACACCACCGATGGCGACGGTGATCAGCGTTTCGACAGTTACCGCCCGCGCTCCTTGTCCGCGCTGAAACGTGATCAGGCACGTGAACTGCTGATCGAGTCCGGCGAGTGGACCGCCCTCCGCACACGCCCGTTCGGCCAGACCCCCCCGGTCGACAGCGAACCGGCAGCCATTTTCGTCCGGGTGATCGACACCCAGCCGCTGGCGCCGGATCCGGCCTTGATCATCGAGCCGGAACTTGAGGCCTTCGAAAACGGGCTGAAGGTGCTCAAGAGCCTGACCGATGGCCCGGTCTGGGTCGCCCGGCCGCCGGACTCGCCGTTGCCCTCGTTTGCCGGCGACGGCATCCAGGAAGAGGTCTTTGCCGGCCCGCACCCGGCCGGCAATTTCGGCACGCACATTCACTACCTGTGCCCGGTGGGTCGCCAGCGCACGGTGTGGACGGTCGACTACCAGGACGTGATCGCCATCGGCCACTTGTTCGTCAGCGGCCAGCGTTACACCCAGCGCGTGGTGGCACTGACCGGCCCGCGCGTCGAGCGGCCGCGCCTGGTTCGAACCCGGCTCGGCGCCAGCACCGATGAGCTGTGCCGCGGCAACCTGCTCGAAGGCCCGAACCGCATCATTTCCGGGTCCGTGTTCGGCGGACACCATGCGCGTGACGGCCTGGCCTGGCTGAGCCGCTGGGCCAACCAGGTCACCGTCATCCGCGAGGACCGCGAGCGTCGCCTGTTCGGCTATCTATCGCCGGGTCTCGAGCGGCACTCGAAGATGAATATCTATTTGTCCAGCCTGATGCGCGGGCGGCGTTTCGATCTGACCAGCACCACCAACGGCAGCGAGCGCGCCATGGTGCCGCTCGGGCAATACGAGATGGTCATGCCCATGGACGTCCTGCCCACACAGCTGTTGCGGTCGCTCATTGTCGGCGATCTGGAGATGGCCGAAAACCTCGGGGCGCTGGAACTGATCGAAGAGGACCTCGCGCTGTGCACCTACGTGTGCGTGGGCAAATACGAGTACGGCCCGATCCTGCGGGACGTGCTCGAGCAGATTCAGAAGGAGGGTTGAGTGGGACTGAGAGCCTTCGTCGACCGGCGAATTGCCCCGCACTTCGAGCGCGGCGGCAAGTATCACCGGTTCTATACCTTTTACGAAATGTTCGACACCATGCTGTACAGCCCGTCCAGCACCACGCGCGCCACGGCGCACGTGCGCGACGGGCTGGATCTGAAGCGGGTGATGATGACGGTGTGGTTCGCCGCACTGCCGGCGCTGTTTTTCGGCATGATCAACGTCGGCTACCAGGCCAACTTGCAGATCAGCGAATTCGGCTACAGCCCGATCCCCGGCTGGCGCACCGACCTGGTCGCCATGCTGATCGGCTTCGACCACACCAACTGGATCGCCAACCTGCTGCACGGTGCGGTCTACTACGTGCCGATTCTCATCGTGACCTATCTCGGCGGGTTCATCTGGGAGGGTCTGTTCGCCTGGAAACGCGGCCACGAGGTCAACGAGGGCTTCTTCGTCACCGGCATCCTGTTCACCCTGATCCTGCCGCCGGCCATTCCGCTGTGGATGGTGTTCTTAGGGATCACCTTCGGCGTGGTCGTGGGCAAGGAAGTCTTCGGCGGCACCGGCAAGAATTTCCTCAATCCGGCATTGACGGGCCGCGCCTTCCTGTTCTTCGCCTATCCGGCCTATCTCACCGGCGACTCGATCTGGACCGCCGTGGACGGCTTTTCCGGCGCCACGCCGCTGGCCATGGCCGCCCTGGGCGACCTGGACTTCAGCGCAGGCCTGACCGCCAACGCTTCGCTGGCGCCGGAAGTGGACCTGACCTGGATGCAGACCGCGCTGGGCGGCATCCAGGGTTCGATCGGCGAGACCTCGACCGTGGTCATCGCCTTCGGCGCGCTGATCCTGCTGCTGACCAAGATCGCCTCCTGGCGCATCATGCTGAGCATGCTGCTGGGCATGATCGCAATGGCCAGCGTGCTCAACTGGGCCGGCAGCGAAACCAACCCGATGTTCGCCATGCCCTGGTACTGGCACCTGACCCTGGGCGGCTTCGCCTTCGGCCTGGTTTACATGGCCACCGACCCCGTTTCCGCTTCCATGACCAACGCCGGCAAGTGGGTGTTCGGTATCCTCATCGGGGTCATGGTGGTGCTGATCCGGGTGGTCAACCCGGCCTTCCCCGAGGGCGTGATGCTGGCCATCCTGTTCGGCAACCTGTGCGCGCCCCTGATTGACTACGTGGTCATCAAGGCCAACATCGCGCGCCGCAAGCGCCGCCTGCAGGGGGTGCCCAGTGAAGGATAAGAACAGCATCGGCAACATCATTAACGTGGCGGTTGGCGTCTGCCTGGTTTGCGCGGTCATCGTCTCGACCGCGGCCGTGACCCTGCGGCCGCTGCAGGAGGAGAATCGGGCCAGCTTTCGCCAGCTCAACGTGCTGCAGGCGGCCGGGATCTACCAGCCGGGAATGAATGTTTCCGAAGCATTCCAGCGCATCGATCGGCGCATCGTGGAATTCGATACCGGCGAGTACGTGGACCCGCCGGGCGGTTTCGATCCGGTCCGCGCGGTCCGCGACCCCGCGCAAAGTCGCGCCTTGACCGGCGACCCGGCCGGCATCGGGCGCCGAACGCACTATGGCGAGGTGTTCCTGGCCCGGGACGAGGCGGGTCGACTGGAGCGCGTCATCCTGCCGGTGCATGCCTACGGCCTGTGGTCGACCATGTATGCCTTCCTGGCCCTGGAGCCGGATCTGAATACCGTTGCCGGCATCAGTTTCTTCGAGCACGGCGAGACGCCGGGACTGGGCGGCGAGATCGAGAACCCGCGCTGGCAGGAAGGCTGGGTGGGTCGACGCATCCGTGACTCGGACGGCAACCTGGTCTTCCGCGTCGATCGAGGGCGTACGCCCGAAGGCGTGCCCGACGCCGACTATCGGGTCGACGGGCTGTCCGGTGCCACGATCACCTCGCGCGGGGTGGAAAACATGGTGCGCTTCTGGCTGGGGGATGAGGGCTACGGTCCCTACCTGGCCGGCCTGCAGCGCCGAATTCAAGCTGGGGAGGTCATGTAAATGGCAGAGTTGAAAACACGCGAAGTCCTGTTCGCCCCGATCTTCGCCAACAACCCGATCGCGCTGCAGATACTCGGGATCTGTTCGGCCCTGGCCATCACGACAAAGCTGTCGACCACCGTGACCATGTGTCTGGCAGTGATTTTCGTGCTGACCCTGTCGAACTTCTTCGTCTCGGTCATCCGCAACATGATCCCATCGAACATCCGCATCATCGTGCAGATGACCATCATCACCGCCCTGGTGATCGTGGTCGACCAGTTCCTGCAGGCCTACGCCTTCCAGCTCAGCCGCGAACTGTCGGTGTTCGTCGGACTGATCATCACCAACTGCATCGTGCTCGGACGGGCCGAGGCCTTTGCCATGCAGAATCCGCCGCTGATCTCGGCGGTGGACGGCTTCGGCAACGCGCTGGGCTATTCAGTGGTGCTGCTGGCGGTGGGTTTTTCGCGCGAACTGTTCGGTTCGGGCAGCCTGTTCGGCGTCCAGATCATGTCCCTGAGCACCGAGGGTGGCTGGTACGTGGCCAACGGCTTGATGCTGCTGCCGCCGAGCGCCTTCTTCCTGATTGGCGGTTTCATCTGGATCCTGCGCAGCGTGCGCGTCGAGCAGGTCGAGACAGAGCCTTACGAGATTGGTCCGAATACCCGGACCAGTCCGGCGTTTTAAGGAGCGGGCAGGGCGATGTTCGAGCATTACCTGAGTCTGTTCATCCGCGCCGTGTTCGTCGAGAACATGGCGCTGGCCTTCTTCCTTGGCATGTGTACCTTCCTGGCCATCTCCAAGAAGGTGGAGACCGCGCTCGGCCTCGGCATCGCGGTGGTCGTGGTGCTGACCCTGACCGTGCCGGTCAACAATTTCATCCTGCACAACTTCCTCGATGAAGGCGCGCTGGCGTGGACCGGCATCGCCGCGCTGGAGCAGGTCGACCTGCGCTTCCTGGGCCTGATGTGCTACATCGGCCTGATCGCCGCCATCGTGCAGATCCTCGAAATGGTGCTGGACCGCTACGTGCCGGCACTTTACAACGCACTGGGTATCTTCCTGCCGCTGATCACCGTCAACTGCGCGATCCTGGGCGCCAGCCTGTTCATGGTCGAGCGCAACTACCAGTTCGGCGAGTCGGTGGTGTTCGGGTTCGGAGCCGGATTCGGTTGGGCCCTGGCTATCGTGCTGCTGGCCGCGATCCGCGAGAAACTCAAGTACAGCGACGTGCCTGAAGGTTTGCGCGGCCTGGGCATCGTCTTCGTGATTACCGGCCTGATGTCGCTGGGCTTCATGTCGTTTGCGGGGGTGCAGCTGTGATCTGGACCGAAATCATCGCCGGCGTGGTGATGTTCACCGGCGCCGTGCTCGTCATGGTCGCCATGATCCTGGTCGCGCGGGCCAAGCTGGTCAGCACCGGCGAGGTCAACATCGAAATCAACGGCGACCCGGACAAGACCGTCACGACCAGCGCCGGCGGCAAGCTGCTGGGCACGCTGGCCGAGCAGGGGATCTTCCTGTCGTCCGCCTGCGGCGGCGGCGGCACCTGCGGCCAGTGCGTGTGCAAGGTCATCGACGGCGGCGGCGATGCACTGCCCACCGAACGCGAGAAGCTGACCCGCGGCGAGATCCGCGAGGGCCTGCGCCTGTCGTGCCAGGTCGCGGTGAAGCGCGACATGAAGATCGAGGTGCCCGAGGAGTTCTTCGGCGTCAAGAAGATCGAGTGCGAGGTCATCTCCAACGACAACGTGGCGACCTTCATCAAGGAGCTGGTGCTCAGGCTGCCGGAAGATCTCGATGTGCATTTCCGCGCCGGCGGCTTCATGCAGTTCGCCATCCCCGCCTTCGAGGCGCATTTCTCTGACTTCCAGGTGCTCAAGGAGTATCGCGACGACTGGGAGCGCTTCGACCTGTTCAAGCTCAGCCTGAACAACCGCGAGCAGGAGACGGTCAGGGCCTACTCCATGGCCAATTACCCGGAAGAGAAGGGCGTGCTCAAGTTCAACATCCGCATCGCCACGCCGCCGCCGCGCCAGGCCGATGCGCCCCCGGGCATTGCCTCGACCTATCTGTTCAATCTAACGCCGGGCGACAAGGTCACCGTGTTCGGACCTTTTGGTGAATTCTTCGCCAAGGACACCGATGCCGAGATGGTGTTCATCGGCGGCGGAGCCGGCATGGCGCCGCTGCGCTCGCACATCTTCGACCAGCTCAACCGGCTCAATACCAAGCGCAAGATCACCTTCTGGTACGGCGCGCGCTCGCTGCGCGAGGCTTTCTACGTCGAGGAATTCGACCAGCTGGCGGCCGAGCACGAGAACTTCACCTGGCACCTGGCCTTGTCCGACCCGCTGCCGGAGGACAACTGGACCGGCTACACCGGCTTCATCCACCAGGTCGCGCTGGACAATTACCTGAAGGATCACCCGGCGCCCGAGGACTGCGAATACTACCTGTGCGGGCCGCCGATGATGAACGCCGCCGTGCTCAGCATGCTCGACGACCTCGGTGTGGAACCGGAAAACATCCTGCTAGACGATTTTGGTGGTTAAGTTACGGCGGCGCCGGCTGCGGACCGGCGTCCTTGCGCTGGTCCTCGCGCTGCTGCTGGCGGCCTGCGAGCAGCCGCGCGATCCGGTCACTTTCAGCGGCGCCACCATGGGTACGGTCTGGACCGTGCGCGTCTCGCAGCTGCCCGCCGGAGTCAGCGGCCCGCAACTGCGCGCCGACATCGAGGCCCTGCTCGAGCAGGTCAACGCCGAGATGAGTACCTACCGCCCCGATTCGGTCATCAGCGCCTTCAACCGCGCCGAGGCGGGCGAGAGCGTGCGCTTGCCGGATGGCTTCGCCACGGTGCTGGCCGAGGCCTTGTACTGGGCCGAACTCACCGGAGGCGCTTTCGATCCCACTGCCGGCCCGCTGGTCAATCTGTGGGGCTTCGGTCCGGACCGCCGCCGCGATGACATCCCCGACGATGAGGAGATTCGCCAGGCCATGGAACGAGTGGGCTGGCAGCGGCTGGAATTCATTGCCGACAGGTCCACCCTGGTGCAGCCGGGCGGCGCATTCCTGGATCTGTCCGCCATCGCCAAGGGCTGGGGGGTGGACGTGATCGCCGAGCATCTGATCGATTCCGGCGTCTCCGGCTTCCTGGTCGAAATCGGCGGCGACCTGCGCACCCACGGGACGAGACCGGATGGACAGCCCTGGCGGGTGGCCATCGAGCGCCCCCTGGCGGGCGTGCGAGAGCTGCACGAGATTATCAGCTTGCGTGAGGTTGCAATTACAACCAGCGGAGATTACAGGAATTTCTTCGAGGCCGACGGCCGTCGTTTTTCGCACCTGATTGATCCGCGTACGGGTTTTCCGGTTGACCACAATACGGTCTCGGTGACCGCTGCCGCGGCGCGCTGTGCCACCGCCGATGTGATGGCCACCGCGCTCAGTATCCTGCCGATCGAGGAGGCCTGGTCGCTTGCCATCGAGCGTGATCTGGCGGTACTCTGGCTGCTCGCCGATGGCGATGAGCTGGCCGAGCGCATGACGCCGGCCTTTGTCCGCCTGACTGAAACCGGAGCCCTGTAATGCTGACCACCCTGATCCTGAGTATCGTCGTGATCCTCGGCCTGTTCGTGGCCATGATGGTCGGCGTGCTGATGGGCAGAGCGCCGATCAAGGGCTCCTGCGGCGGCGTCGGCTCCGAGGCCGAGTGTCCGTGCGGCCGCACACCCAAGACCTGTGGGGCGCGTCAGTCGACCGAGACTGACTAGAGCATCACGCAGAGACGCTGAGCCTCGGAAGGGCGCTTAGGAAAAAACGCTATTTCTTCCGGGCCGTTGGCCGAGCTCCCTTGCCTGGTTCCAGAATCATCTTGTTTTGGGTTCTATCCTCTGTGTTCCTCTGCGGCTCCGCGCCTCTGCGTGAGGAAAAAAAACCACGTGGCGAAGCGACAGCGCAGCCTTCGCTTTGGTGCTACCGCTTCAGGATGAATCGATGGTTGATGAGTTCGCTCAGGTTGGGCGGGAATTTCTTTGACTTGCGATCCTTGAAGGCATCGCGGTAGTAGTCGTTCAGCGCATGCAGGATGTCGCGTCGGCTGACAATGCCGAGCAGACGTCCGTTTTCTGCCACCGGCAGGTGGCGGTAGCGGTGGTTGACGAAGATCGAGGCCAGCGCGAAGATGTCCATGTCCGGTTCGACGCACACCGGATGCATCTTCATCATCGTCCGCACGGTCTGCTGCGGAGCCGGACTGCCGAAAAAGACCTCGTTGGACAGATGTTCCAGGCAGTCGCCTTCGGAAAGGAACCCGATCAGAATGCGGTGCCCCTCGGCGTCCTCCTCGACTACCGGCGCGTTGGAAATCTTGTGGCGCTTGAGGAAGGCAACGGCTTCATCCAGCGACAGGCTGGCGGTGACGGTACGCACCTTGCGGGTCATGAAATCCTGCGCCTGGGGCGCGGACGCTTGCTTGATCATTCAGACTCCCTCCGGGGGAACTCGAAGCCGGTTCCCCAAGTCTTCTCCAGTGCCATGAGTATAGACCGCGCCGACGGCTTGCGTCACGCCGCCGACCGTATGGCGCGCGCCAGTTTGCGGGACTTGGGTTCGGCCTGATCGGCGAGCTATACTCCTTTGACAACAACAAGCTGTGAGGAGATGAGGGTGCACAACATTCGCCAGATTCTGGAGGAAAAAGGGAGCGAAATCCTGTCGGTGGCGCCGGGCGATATGGTGATCGACGCCGTGCGCCGCATGGCCGAGCACGGGGTGGGTTCGATGCTGGTCATGCACGACGGGGAAATGAAGGGGATGTTTTCCGAACGCGACTATGCCCGCAAGGTGATCCTCGCCGGCCGCGCATCGCGCGAGACACGGGTCGAGGAGGTCATGAGCACGCCGGTGGTGACCATCGATCCGCGCGCCACCGCCGAAGAAGGTCTGGCCCTGATGACGCGCAAGCGCATTCGCCACCTGCCGGTCGTCGAGAAGGGCGCGCTGATCGGCCTGGTATCCATTGGTGACCTGGTCAATGCCGTGATCGGCGATCAGCGCCTGCTGATCGAACAGCTGGAAAGTTACGTGCGCGGTTGATCGGATCTGGAAAGCTCCGGGGTTCGCCGCAGGGCGTGTAGACCCGCCCACGCCGTGCCTGCCGCGCGACCGCCGCGCGGTATCATGCGGGAATGAACGATTCCCAGACCCCCAGCGCGGATTCCATCCGCCGCGTACTCGCCGAGCATGATCGCCCGCTGACCCGGCGCCAGCTGTCCGGCATTTTCGGTTTGAGCAAGGAAGACTCGGACCGCCTGATCAAACCCATCCTGGTCGAACTGGTCAGTACGGGTGAAGTGGTGCGCAACCGCAGGGCCGCCTACGGACTCGCACGCGCCATGGACCTGGTGGCCGGGCGCGTCAGCGCGCATCCGGACGGCTTCGGCTTCGTGATTCCCGACGCTGGCGGCGATGACCTGTACCTGTCGCCGCGGCAGATGCGCCAGGTCTTCAACGGCGACCGCGTCCTGGCCGCCGTGACCGGCGTCGATCGCCGCGGACGCAAGGAAGGCGGCATCGTCGAAATCGTCGAGCGCGCGCATACCCAGGTGGTCGGTCGCCTGCTGATCGAAAGCGGGATCGCCATGGTCGTGCCCGACGACCCGCGCCTGACCCAGGACGTGCTGATCCCGCTGGAGCGCGTCGGCAAGGCCACACCCGGCCAGATCGTCGTGGCCCGCATCGACAAGCCGCCGAGCTTCGAGCGCGGACCGGTGGGTGAAATCGTCGCCGTGCTCGGCCAGGCCGACGAGCCCGGCATCGCAACCGACATCGCGATCTTTTCGCACCAGCTGCGGGTCGATTTTCCTGACGAAGCCGTGGCCGAGGCTGAGGCCTACGGCGAGCGCATCAACCCCGAGATCGCCGCCCGCCGCCAGGACCTGCGGGACCTGCCGCTGATCACGATCGACGGCGCCGATGCGCGCGATTTCGACGACGCCGTGTTCGCCGAGCAGCGCGGTGACGGTTTCCGCCTGATCGTCGCCATCGCCGACGTGGCCGAGTATGTGCAGCCCGGCCGGCCGCTGGATCTGGAGGCCGAGCAGCGCGGCACCTCGGTGTACTTTCCCGACCGCGTGATCCCGATGCTGCCGGAGGCGCTTTCCAACGGCCTGTGTTCGCTCAACCCGGAAGTCGATCGGCTGTGCATGGTCTGCGACATGAAGCTCGACGACCGCGGCAAGGTCAAAAGCAGCCGGTTCTACGAGGCGGTGATGAGATCACACGCGCGCATGACCTACGACCAGGTCCAGCGCATGATCAATAGCGGCGATGCGGAGCTGAACGAGCGCTTCGCCCACGTGCGCGGGAACCTCGACCAGCTGTTCGCCGTCTACCGCGCGCTGGCGCGGCGGCGCGAGCGCCGCGGGGCGCTGGACTTCGACTCCCAGGCCGTGTATTTCCAGTTCGATGCCGACGGTCGGGTGGCCGACATCCGCCTCAGTACCCGCCACGACGCGCATCGTCTGATCGAGGAATGCATGATTGCGGCCAATGTCGAGGCCGCGCGCTACGTGGGCGAGCAGTTGCCAATGCTGTATCGGGTTCACGAACCGCCGCAGTCCGACAAGCTCGAGGCGCTGGAAGAGTTCCTGCGCGTCCAGGGCTTGAGCGTGCGCTGGAAGGATGAGCCCGATCCGGCCCAGTATGCCGCCATCCAGAAGCAGGTGGCCGATCTGCCGGTGCGGCGGCTGGTCGATGCGGTCCTGCTGCGCTCCCTGTCGCTGGCGGTTTACCAGCCCGAAAACCGGGGCCATTTCGGCCTCGCCCTGGCCCAGTACGCCCACTTCACATCGCCGATCCGCCGCTATCCGGATCTGCTGCTGCATCGCGCCATCAAGCACCTGTGCCGCAAGCGCAAACGCAAGGAATTCGCCTATGGCGCGGAGCGCATGAGCGACCTGGGCCGCCACTGCTCGTGGGCAGAGCGGCGGGCAGAGGAAGCCGCGCGCGATGTGGACGAGCGTCTCAAGGCGCAGTTCATGCAGCGCCACATCGGCGATATCTTCAACGGCATCGTCACCGGCGTGACCAGCTTCGGCCTGTTCGTCGAGCTGCCCGAGTTCGGCGTCAGCGGCCTGGTGCACGTGACCGCCATGCCGAACGACTATTACAACTTCGACCCGGTCAGCCACAGCCTGACCGGAAAACGAAGGGGCATTCGCTTGCGCCTGGCCGACCGGGTCAAGGTGGAAGTCGCCGCGGTCAACCTGGAGGAGCGCAAGATCGACCTGCGCCTGGTCCAGCGCGAAGACTAGGGGGAAGCCTGAAGGATGAAACGCGATCTGGCCATGGGTATCCATGCCGTCGAGGCGCTGATCAAGAGCGGGCCGGACCGGCTGGTCAGAGTCTGGATCAACAGGTCGGCCAAAGCCACTGAAAGGATTGCAGTTGATCTGGAGGCGCACGGAGTCCCTGTGGAGTGGGTGGATGCCGCGGCCCTGGACCGGCGCGCGGCCGGCGTGCGCCATCAAGGCCTCATCGCTGAATTCGTCCCGCGCGCACCGATCGACCTGCAGGATTTGAACGATCTGCTGGCCCGGCACGAAAAGCCGCTGGTGCTGGTGCTCGATGGCATCACCGATCCGCACAATCTGGGTGCCTGCATGCGATCGGCGGCAGCGGCCGGCGCGCTGGCGGTGGTCGTGCCCAAGGACCGCGCCGCGGGCTTGACGCCGGTCGCCCGGCGCGCTGCCGCCGGGGCGGCCGAACGCCTGCCGCTGGCCGTGGTCACCAACCTGGCTCGCAGCCTGGCGGCGCTGGCCGAGCAGGGCCTGTGGCGAATCGGGCTGACCGGCAGCGCCGAGCGATCGCTTTACCAATCCAGCCTGGACGGCCCTCTGGCCCTGGTCCTGGGCAGCGAAGGCGGCGGCTTGCGCCGACTGACGCGGGAGCACTGCGACGAACTGGTCCATATTCCCATGCCGGGCGCCATGGAAAGCCTCAATGTATCGGTGGCCGCCGGCATCGCCCTGTTCGAGGCGGTCAGGGTAAGATCGGACGGATGAGTTTTCCGCTGAGCGTTCAACTGCATCTGCCGGCCTGGGTGCCGGGGTTTCTCGCCCGCCTGCCGGCCTCCCTGGACAGCCCGGAGGAGCGCATGCGGGTGGCGATCAGCCTGGCCGAGGCGAATGTGGCCAACGGCAGCGGCGGGCCGTTCGGCGCCGTCGTCGTGACCGCCGACAGTGGCCGGGTCGTGGCGGCAGGGGTCAACCGGGTCGAGCCGGCCGCCTGCTCTTCGGCGCATGCCGAAATCATCGCCCTGAGCCTGGCCCAGCAGCGCCTCGGCAGCGCCAGTCTGGCCGACACCCGGCTGGGGCCTCTGGAACTGGTCAGCTCATGCGAGCCGTGCGCGATGTGCCTGGGGGCAATTCCCTGGTCTGGCGTGCGTTCGGTGCTGTGCGGGGCGACCAAGGCGGACGCCGAGGCGGTTGGCTTCGACGAGGGGGATCGCAGCGAGGCTTGGATCGACCGGCTCGAGCAGCGGGGGATCGTCGTTCGCACGGGCGTTCTGCGCCAGGCCGCGGCCGAAGTGCTGGAGCGCTACGCCCGAGGGGGCGGGGCCATCTACTGAGCCTGCCCCGGTAGCGCCTTGCCTGGCGCTGCCGGTGTCCCGAGTCTGGAAAACCGCCGTCTTTCTCCTGGCGCCACGTGAATCCGGCCATGAAAAAAGGCCCGAACCGATCCGGTCCGGGCCTTGCGCCTGCTCCACGTCCAGAGCAGCCAACATCTTGCAGATTGATCCGCAGGGCTAATGCGGCTTAGCGATCTTCAAGCAGAACGGTCAGACGCTGCTGCAGCTCCGGGCTGTTCTGGATCGCCATCGCGATGCTGTTGAAGGACTCCACGTCCAGGCCGGCTTCGGTGACCGCTTCGGTCATCTCGTCGTTGGCCTGCACCTGCAGTTCGTGGGCACGCTCGGGGTCGTCAACTTCCTGCAGACGGCCGGTGTAATCCTGCTGGATTTCGATGATCGCCACCTGGGCCTCGACAAACTTCTCAAGCTGCTGGTCCGATACTTCGATGTCGGCAGGCGCTTGCTGCATGCCGTCCACCTGCGCCAGGGCGGCGGTGGAACCGAAGGCAAAGGCCAAGAGCAGGACGGCTAGGGTCTTGGTGATATTCATGGGACAAAACTCCTGATTGATTCGAGTGTAAGCACTGTGTGCGATTACCTATATGCAATAGCCGTGCCATGATTTTCCGCTGCCTGAATTCAAAGACTTGAGCGGCTTTGCCTTCATCCCGCACGCTCAGGATGTGTCATAATGGCGCATGTTTCAAATCAGACACTTGTGGTGAGCAGCCTCAGAAACCGACTCCTGACCCACACCTTGATCCCGCTGACGGTTCTTGCGGCGGTCCTGATGTGGACCACCTTCGACGCCGTGGAGGGCCTGCTCGAACGACGCCTGGAAAAGGAAATCGAGCTGGTCGCGCGTTCCCTTCGCATTCCGGTTCAGCAGGCCTTCGCCGAGGGGGATTTTGAACGGATGGCCGAATCCCTGGGGGCCGTGTTCGAAATCGACCGGGTCTACGGCGCCAACGTGTTCGACGCCGCCGGCCAGCGCGTGGTGGTGGCGGGCCAGGCGCGACCGGGCGCGCGCGAGCAGATCCAGGCCGCCGAACTGGTGCAGCTGGGAGAGGAGCTGGGCGCCTATGACCGCCTGGGCGGCCAGACCGTGTACTCCTACTTCGTGCCGCTGATCGGGCCCACCGGCCGCATCATCGGCTTGCTGCAGGTGGTGCGCCAGGAAAGCGACATGGCCCAGTGGCTGGCCGAGGTCCGCAACCGCGGCTGGTGGCTGTGGGGCGGCATGGTGGCCCTGATGCTGCTGCTGATCCTGTTTGGATACCGAAGATCGATCGACCGACCAGTGCAGACCCTGCTGGCCAGCATGGGCCGCATCGAGGCCGGGGAGCGTGAGCATCGCACCCGGGTGGAGGGGCCGGAGGAACTGGTTCGGATCGGCCGCGGACTGAACCGCATGCTCGACGCCATCAGCGAAATGGAGGAACAGCTGGCGCGCCGCCAGCAGGAACACCTGGTGCTGTCGGAGCGGCTGCGCGAGCAGGAAAGCCTTGCCGCGCTGGGTCGATTCTCCGCCGGGGTGGCGCACGAGCTGGGAGCGCCGCTGACCGTCATTGACGGCGACGCTCGTCGCCTCGAACGCGACTTTCGACTGGAAGGGGAAGAGCAGCGCCGGGTCGCGCGCATTCGCCAGCAGGTCGAGCGGACGCGGCAGTTGATTGCCCGCCTCATGAGTTTCGTGCGCAGCGACCGGCCGGCGGCTGAGCACGTCGCGCTGGCGCCCCTGCTGCAGCGGGTCGCGGTCGGGGCCGCGCCGCAGGCCGAGGCCGCCGCGGTCACCCTGAAGTCTGAAGTCCCGGCGTCGGGGCTGGGACTTCAAGGGCATGCCGCCCGTCTGGAACACGCGCTGCTCAACCTGGTGCGCAACGCCATCCAGGCGGCCCGCAGCCAGGTCCGTCTGGGCGCCGGGCAGTCGGCCGAAGACCGCATCGTCATCAGTGTCGAAGACGATGGGCCGGGCGTGCCCGAGGCGGAGCTGGCCCTGATCTTCGAGCCGTTCCACAGCCGGCGTCCGGAAGGCGAGGGCACCGGCCTGGGCCTGACCATCGTGCGCGCCGTGGCCAATGAACACGGCGCCGAGATCCGCGTCGATCGTTCGCCCGAACTCGGCGGGGCGCGCTTTCGCCTGTCGTTCAAGGCGGCGGCATGAACGCGCAGGCCTCACGCATCATGGTGGTCGAGGACGACGCCGCCCTGGCCGAGCTGCTGGTCGAGGAACTCGAGGCGGAAGGCTACCTGGCCTCGGCCTTCGGCAGCGCCGAGGAGGCCCTGGAGCAGATCGACGCGCTGGCGCCAGAGCTGGTGGTCAGCGACTTGCAGCTGCCGGGCGCCGATGGGCTGGCCCTGGTCGAGCACCTGCGCAGCCGCGAGCCGCCGCCCGGCGTGCTCATGATCAGCGCTTTCGGCACGGTCGACCGCGCGGTCGCCGCGCTCAAGGCCGGCGCGGACAATTTCCTGACCAAGCCGCTGGACATGGATCACTTCCTGCTCAGCGTCAAGCGTCTGCTGGAGTACCGGCGCCTGTACCGGCAGGCGCGGGAGATCGAGAAAACCTACGATGCCCCCTCGTTTCACGGCATCGAGGGGCGCAGCCCGGTCATGCTCGGTCTGTTCGAGCGCATTCGCAAGATTGCCGGCGCCGGCGGGCCGGTCCTGATCAGCGGCGAGTCCGGTACCGGCAAGGACCTGGTCGCCAGGGCCATTCACGCCGAAAGTGAGCGTTCCGACCAGCCGTTCCTGGCCGTCAACTGTGCCGGCATTCCGGCCGACCTGCTGGAAAGCGAGTTCTTCGGGCATGCGGCCGGGGCCTTTTCCGGCGCCGAGCAGGCCCGAACCGGCCTGTTCCGCCAGGCCGACGGCGGCACGCTGTTCCTCGACGAAATCGGCGAGATGCCGCTGGCGTTGCAGGCCAAGCTCCTGCGCGCCCTGCAGGACGGCCGGGTGCGCCCGGTCGGCGCGGACCGCGAATACCAGGTCGACGTGCGCCTGGTGGCGGCCACCAACGTGGACCTGCTCGAGAAAGTCACGGCCGGAGAATTCCGCGAAGACCTGTATTTCCGGTTGGAGGCCTTTCAGCTCACGGTACCGCCGCTGCGCGAGCGCGGCGAGGATCTCGAGCTGCTGGCCATGCGCTTCCTGCTGCGCTTCGCCGTGGCCCGCCAGCGACCGGCCCGGAGCCTGTCAGAACAGGCCTTGCGCCGGATGCGGGCCTATGCCTGGCGCGGCAACGTGCGTGAACTGCGCAACGCGATGGAACGCGCGGTCACTTTCTGCGATCGCGCCGAGGTCGGGCCGGAGCATCTGCCCGAGCGCATCCGCACCGAATCCGGCCGGCCCGGCGCCGAAGGCTCGGGCGCGATTCCACCCGCCCTGCTGGAGGGTGATGTGCTGCCGACCCTGAACGAGCTGCGCCAGCGCTACATCCACCACGTGCTGGAGCGGGTCGACGGCAACAAGCGGCGGGCCGCGGCGCTGCTGGGCGTGGGTCGCCGCACCCTGTATCGCTGGCTGGACGAGCAGGGCGCCGATTCCTGAGCCCACGCGGGCATTGATTCAGTGCCGGTTCAGTGCGAGCCGTCACACTCGAAGCTGCCGGCGGGCATACTGTCTGGCAATGACATCAAATCCATCGGAGTCGCCATGCGCACCGCGAATGTTATGAACAAGGCCTTACTGATTCTGCTCGTGATGACCGTGGCCGGCTGTGCCACCACCACCGATCCCTGGACCGGAGAGCCGCGGGCGACGCGGACCGGGCAGGGCGCGGCGGTCGGTGCCGGCGTCGGTGCAGTGATCGGGGCCATATCGGGCGGTGACCGCCTCAAGCGGGCCGCCATCGGCGCCGGTCTCGGCGCCCTGACCGGCGCCGCGGTCGGTTCCTACATGGATCGCAACGAAGAGGCGCTGCGCCGCCAGCTGCAAGGCACCGGCGTGAGCGTCACCCGCCGCGGCGACGACATCATTCTCAACATGCCGGGCCATGTCACCTTCGATTTCGACTCGGCCGCCCTGAAGCCCGATTTCTTCGGCGTCCTGGATTCGGTCGCGCTGGTCCTGCAGGAGTTCGAGCAGACCGTGCTGGTCGTCGACGGCCACACCGACTCGGTCGGCAGCCGCAGCTACAACCTGCAGCTGTCCACCCGGCGCGCCGAAACCGTGGGCCGTTACCTGACCAATCGCGGCGTCAACCCGGCACGCATCGCCACCTACGGCTACGGTCCCGACTATCCGATCGCCAGCAACGACACGGCCGAGGGCCGGGCGATGAACCGGCGGGTGGAGCTGACCCTGATGCCGCTGACCGGCTAGTCGACGGTGCCCGGGCTTGCCCCGCGCGCCGATCCGGCTCAGGACCGCCGCTTCAGGCTCAGTTCGACCGGCTGCGGCGGCAAGCCCACGTCTTCGCGAAGGATGCGATGATCGGCCGGTGTCAGTTCCTGGTAGCGGCCGGAGCGCACGGCGGCCGGCAGGAACACCGGCCCGAAGCGCACGCGCTTCAGCCGCGCCACCTGGGCGCCGACCGCTTCCCAAAGCCGCCGGACCTCGCGATTGCGTCCTTCGAACAGCACGACCGTGAACCATGCATGGCCGGGCGTGACTTCGCCGGGCACGATGTCGGAAAAAGCGGCCGGACCGTCCTCGAGCTCCACGCCTGCCAGCAGTTTTTCCAGTTGCTCCTCCGACACCGATCCCCGAATGCGGCACAGGTACTCGCGATCGACCTGGCCGGAGGGATGCATCATGCGATTGGCCAGCTCGCCGTCGGTGGTCAGCAACAGCAGGCCGGCCGTGTTCAGGTCCAGTCGACCGATCGCGATCCAGCGGCCCTCGGGCAGGCTGGGCAGCCGATCGAACACAGTGCGCCGGCCCTCCGGGTCGCTGGTCGTGGTGACCTCGCCCTCGGGCTTGTGATAGATCAGCGTCCGGTGGGCGGGCGAGGCGGCTTCGACCCGGTAATCCCGGCCGTCGAGGGAGATCAGGTCGCCGTCGCTGACCACGGCGCCAAGGCTGGCCACGAGCTTGTTGACCTGGATCTCGCCGCGCTCGATTCGGCTTTCCAGCTGGCGGCGTGAGCCCAATCCGGCCCGGGCCAGCACTTTCTGCAGGCGCTCGGCGCCGGCCTGTTCGGCCGGTGCCGGGGCGTCAGTCCTTCGGCCGGTCGTCGTCGGGCGAGTCTTCTTGCGCCGCGGCGGGCGAGTCTTCGTGGTCGCCTTCGGGTTGCTCCGGCTCGCTGTCTTTTTTCGGGGGGGCGTCTTCCGTTTCATCGGAGGCTGTCGTGTCCGTGCTGTGTTCGGCGGCCGGGTGGATCAGCTCCAGTTCCGGCTCCAGGTTGTCGATGTCCTTGATCTCGGCCAGGGTCGGCAACTCGTCAAGCGACTTCAAGTTGAAATAGTCGAGGAAGGCGCGCGTCGTCCCCAGCAGTTCCGGCCGGCCCGGCACGTCGCGATGGCCGACCACCTTGATCCAGTCGCGCTCCTGCAGGGTGCGCAGGATGTTCGAACTCAGGGAGACGCCGCGGATCTGTTCGACTTCGCCGCGTGTGATCGGCTGGCGGTAGGCGATGATGGCCAGGGTCTCGAGCAGGGCGCGCGAATAGCGCGGCGGCTTCTCGGTCCACATGTTCGAGATGATCGGCATCAGGCGCGCCCGGATCTGGATGCGGTAGCCGCTGCCGACCTCGGTCAACTCCACCGCGCGTCCCTCCAGGTCGGCATCCAGGGCGGCCAGGGCCTCCCTGATCGCGCCGTGCCCGGGTTTCTCCTCGTCCGGGAACAGGGCGTTGAGCTGGTTCAGGCTGAGCGGTCCGCCGGCAGCCAGCAGCGCGCCCTCGACCACGGATTTCAGATAAGCGATGTCCATGCCTTGCGGTTCGTTGAGATCTGGTGATTCCGTCACGGGCTTCCCTTCAGGCCTCGCCCGGGCTGCGCAGGTACATGGTGCCGAACAGCTCCTGCTGCACCAGGTCGATCAGGTGCTCGCGCAGCAGTTCGAGCAGGGCGAGAAAGGTGACCACGGCGCCGAGCCGTCCTTCCTCGAGATCGAAGCACTGGCCGAATTCGACGAAGCGCTGGGTCGATACCAGGTCGATGACCCGGCTCATGCGTTCGCGCACGCTCAGCGGTTCGCGCTGTACCTGGTGATGGGCCAGCATCTCGGCGCGCGCCATGACGTCTCTCAGCGCCAGCAGCAGTTCGCGCAGGTCCACCTCCGGCGGCAGGCGAACCTGCCCGTGGTCCTCGACCGCGGCGCTGGCCACGGCCAGGTCGCGCTCCAGCCGCGGCAGTTCGTCGAGATCGCTGGCGGCCTGCTTGAAGCGCTCGTATTCCTGCAGGCGGCGAATCAGGTCGGCGCGCGGGTCGGACTCGTCTTCGTCCTCGGCCTGCGGTCGCGGCAGCAGCATGCGCGACTTGATTTCGGCCAGGATGGCGGCCATGACCAGGTACTCCGCAGCCAGTTCCAGGCGCATGCCCGCCATCATTTCGATATAGCTGGTGTACTGCCGGGTGATCTCGGCGATGGGGATATCGAGGATGTCCAGGTTCTGGCGCCGGATCAGGTACAGCAGCAGGTCCAGCGGCCCCTCGAAGGCTTCCAGGAAGACTTCCAGCGCGTCGGGCGGAATGTAGAGGTCATCCGGCAGCTTGAGCATTGGCGCGCCCTGCACGACCGCGAAGGGCATTTCCTGTTGGGCGACGTAGGGGTGATCGCTGCGTTCTGCATTCATGGCGCCAGTGTATCCACATCTGCTCGCACACGGGGCTGCGCGGCGGCCAGCCCCCCGGCGCGCGCGCAAGGCCGCACGGTTACAATTGACGGCCCTGACCGGCCACTTGGAAAGATCCTGACCCATGTTGTACTGCATTCTCGGGCGCGACGCGCCGAACAGCCTGGACCTGCGGCGCCAGGTCCGCGCCCTGCATCTGGAACGGGTCCAGGCCCTGCTTGACCAGGGCCGCCTGCGCACGGCGGGTCCCCTGCCGGCCATCGACAGCGAGGATCCGGGCCCGGCCGGCTTCGTCGGCTCCCTGATCCTGGCGGATTTTGCGTGCCTGGAAGCGGCGACCGAGTGGGCCGAAAGCGATCCTTACATCGAGGCCGGCGCCTGGGCGAGCGTGGAAGTCCACCCCTACAAGGAGGTTTTGCCTTGACCGAGCAACGAGTGGCGATGATCCGCGGCCGTATCGAAGCCCGGCTCGAGCCGGCCGAACTGGAAGTCATCGACGAGTCGCATCTGCATGCCGGTCACCCCGGCGCGCGCGACGGCCGTGGCCATTTCCGCGTGCGCGTGGTCAGCGCGGCCTTCCAGGGCCTGCCGAGACTGGCCCGGCATCGACTGGTTTACGCTGCCATGGATGAATTGATGACGACAGACATCCACGCACTGAATATTGAGGCAATTTCTCCAAATGAGATTTAAGCTGCTGATTTTAATAGCCCTGTTTGTGCTGCTGACTGCCTGCCAGTCCGAACCCCAGGGCTTGATCCATGACGAGGACGTGATCCTGGTCGAGGTCGACGGGCAGCCTGTCTCGCTGCCCATGCTGGAGTACATGATGCGCCAGCGCGGCGTGGCCGAGGACGACCACGAGGGCATGCGCGCGCTGCTGGACGAGTTGATCCGGCTGCGCGCGGTCGTCAACGCGGCCGAACGCGAAGGCCTGGCCGACACGCCGGAAATGCGGGCCCAGCGCGTGTTGCGCGACCTGGAGGTGGTGCAGATTCGCTATTTCTCCCACATCCACGAGCAGTTTCCGGTCTCGGACGAGGATATCCGCGGCGTTTACCAGGCCCAGCTTGCGCGTTCAGGTACCCGGCAGTTCCGCTTCGAGACCGTGCTTTTTGCCAGCCAGGGCCAGGCGCTGCTGGCCATTGCGGCGCTGGAGGACGGCGAGGTCGAGTTCGAGGCGCTGGAGGCATCCGATGACTTCGTCACCCTCGGGCGGGAAACCACCGGCTGGGTCGATCGCAGCCAGCTTGGCCAGGAGATTGCCGCGATGATCGACGAGGTCGAGCCCGGTGAAGTGATCGGCGTGCCGCTGCAGACCGACCAGGGCTGGCGCGTGCTCAGGATGTCGGAATCGCGGCCGCTGGACGTGCCGCCGCTGGACGCGGTCCGCGAGGGCATTGCCCGGCAGCTGGTGCGCCAGCGCCTGGAGGCGATCGTCGAGGACCTCTACGAGGCCGCGACGATCACGCCGATGCTGCCGCTGGAGTCGGCGATGGAGGAGTGAGCGCTCGGCGGCTCAGGGCAGGTGGACCGGAGGTGCCGGCTGCCAACCCTCGGCCCGGTGTTCGGCGACCACGGCGGTGTAGATTCCGCCGCGCACGTTGAAGTCGGCGGTCAGGCGCATGAAGCGGGGCTCGGTGGCGGCGACCAGGTCGGCCAGAATCCGGTTGGTCACCGCCTCGTGGAAAGCGCCTTCGTCGCGGAAGCTCCAGACATAGTTCTTCAAGGCCTTGAGTTCCACGCAGAATTTCTCCGGCACGTACTCCAGCAGCAGCTCGGCAAAGTCTGGCTGGCCGGTCTTGGGGCACAGGCAGGTAAACTCGGGAATCCGGATGCGAATGGTATAATCCCGCGCCGGCTGAGGATTGGGAAAAACTTCGAGTTCCTTGCTGGGCTGACTGGGCATTGCAACACTTTCTCCGACCGGGTTGATTGAGGCCGGGATCGTCCCGGGCAGCGCGGTATTACAACAAAAAACATGAACTGATGCGTCAATGCGACTGACCGCGATCAAATTGTCGGGCTTCAAATCCTTCGTCGAACCGACGACAGTGCGATTCCCGTCCAACCTGATGGGAATCGTCGGGCCCAACGGCTGCGGCAAGTCCAACATCATCGACGCCGTGCGCTGGGTCATGGGCGAAAGCTCGGCCCGCCAGCTGCGCGGCGAATCGATGAGCGACGTGATCTTTTCCGGCTCCAGCGCCCGCAAGCCGGTGGCTACCGCAACCGTGGAGCTGGTGTTCGACAACAGCGACGGCCGCGCCGGCGGCGAATACTCGGCCTACAGCGAGATTTCGGTCAAGCGCCAGGTCAGCCGCGACGGTCAGTCGGCCTACTACCTGAACGGCGCTCGCTGCCGGCGCAAGGACATTACCGACCTGTTCCTGGGCACGGGCCTGGGTCCGCGCAGCTACGCCATCATCGAGCAGGGCATGATCTCGCAGATCGTCGAGGCACGCCCTGAAGAGCTCAGGGCCTTTCTGGAAGAGGCGGCGGGCGTTTCCCGCTACAAGGAGCGTCGGCGCGAGACCGAAAACCGCATTCGCCACACGCGCGAGAACCTGGAGCGGCTGCGCGACCTGCGCGAGGAAGTCGGCAAGCAGCTGGAAAAACTCAAGCGCCAGGCCAAGGCGGCCGAGCGCTACCGCAAGCTCAAGGAACGCTACCGCGAGGACGAGGCGCGACTGACCGCGCTGCGCTGGCGCGAAAGCAGCCAGTTGGCCGAAAGCCGCCAGAAGAGCCTGCAGCAGGTGGAGAACGCGCTGCAGGCGGCGCTGTCCGCGCAGCGCGCGGCCGAGAAGGAACTCGAGGCCCTGCGCCAGCAGCAGCACGCGGCCGGCGAGCAGACCGCCTCGATCCAGGCCGAGCTTTACGAAGTGGCCGGTGAAATTGCCCGGCTCGAACAGGCCATCGAGCACCAGCGCGAAATCCGGGCGCGCCAGAAGACCGAGCACGCGGAAACCGAAACCCAGCTCAACGAGCTCAAGCAGCATCTGATTCTCGACCAGGCCCAGGTGACCCAGACCTCCGAGCTGATCGCCGAGCTGCAGCCGCGCCAGGACGAGGCGCGCGCGGCCGAAGCCGCCGCGGCCGAGGCGGTCGATCAGGCCGACCAGGCACTGACGGCCTGGCAGCAGCGCTGGCAGGAGCATCAGCAGTCGGCCGGCCAGGCCGGCAGCCGGGCCGAGCTGCTGCGCCAGCGCATCGAACATCTCGACGACCGCATGGCGCGCGCCAGCGACCGGCTCAAGACGCTTTCCGCCCAGGCCGGGGCCGACGCCGAGCGTCAGCTGAGCACGGAAAAGGACCGGGTCGGGGCTGAGCTGGCCGAGCTTGATCGCGAGTTGGCAGCGCGCCGCGACGGCCTGGCGCAACAGCGCCAGCGCCTGGCCGAACTGCGCGAACAGATCGAGAGCCAGCGCAACGAGCTGGAGCAGGCGCGCGCCGGCCGTCACGAGCGCCGCGCCCGCCTGCAGTCGCTCAGCCTGCTCAACCGTGGAGGAGAATCCAGTGGTGATCTCAACCGGTGGCTGGAGCAGCATGGCGCCGATCCGTCCCGGCGCCTGCTCAGCGAGATTCGCCTGAGCGATGCGCGCTGGACCGGTGCCGTGGAGCACGTGCTGGCCGACTGGCTGCAGGCCGCATCCGTGGCCCGGCTCGACAGCGCGCTGCTGCAGGACGGGCTGCCGGAGCAGGGGGTTGGCCTGTACCAGCAGGGCGATGGCGAAGGCAGGGAAGGCACGCTTGCGACCCAGGTCAGCGGTGCCGGTGCATTGAGCGGCCTGCTGGGCATGGTTCGCTGCGCCTACAGCCTGGAGCAGGCACGCCGGGAGATTGACGCCTTGGCGGCCGGAGAGTCGGTGATCACGCCCGACGGCACCTGGCTGGGGCGAGGCTGGCTCAAGCATCCGCCGGCCGAAGACCAGGCCACCGGCGCGCTGAGGCGCGAGGCTGAAATCCGCGAGATCGAGGCCCGGCTGAAGGAGGACGACGGGCGCATCGAGGCGCTGGAGCAGGGCCTGGCCCAGTCCCGCGCCGATGCCCAGGCCGGCGAGACCGAATTGCGCCAGATGGAGCGGGGAGTGCAGGAGCATGAACGCCAGCACGCCCAGGTCCAGGGTCGAATGAGCGCGCTGGGCAGTCGCATCGAGGCGCTGGCCAAGCAGCGCGAGGCCGTCGAGCGCGAAGTGCAGGGACTCAAGTCGCGCCAGGCCGAAGACGGCGAAGCGGTTGCAGGCGCTCGCGCCGAGCTCGAGCAGGCGCTCGCCGCGCTGCAGGCGGCTGACCAGGGCCGCGAGCCGCTCAGGGCGGAGAAGCTCCGGCTCGACGATCTGCGCGACCGGGCGCGCAAGGACTACGCGGCCGCGCGCGAGCAGCGCGAATCGCTGGCGCTGAAACTGGAGTCCAGTCGCGCCGGGCTGGATTCACTGCGCCAGGCCATCGCGCGCATCGACAACCAGGTGGGTCAGCTGCAGGCCCGTTACCTCGAGTTGAGCGAAGCGCTGGCCCAGGGCGACGAGCCGGTGCGTGAACAGCAGCGCCAGCGCGATCAGCTGCTGGAGCGGCGCCTGGCGGTCGAATCCCGGCTTCGGGAGGCCAGGGCCGCGCTCGAAGGCCTGGAAGCGGAATGGCGCGAGCAGGATCGCAAGCGGCAGGAAGCGGCGGCCGAAGCTGAGGCCATTCGCTCGCGCCAGTCCGAAATCAAGCTCGAGGTGCACGAAGCCCAGCTGCAGACGCGCACGTTGGCCGACCGGGTCACGGCCCTTGGCGGCAATCTCGACGACCTGCTGGCCGACCTTCCAGAAGGCGCCGAAACCCGGCATTACCAGGATGAGCTGGAACAGCTGGAAGAACGCATCCGGCGCCTGGAGCCGGTCAACCTGGCCGCCATCGAGGAGCACAAGGTCGAGTCGGAGCGCAAGGATTACCTTGACCGCCAGCACGCCGACCTGGAAGAGGCGCTGGATACCCTGGAAAAGGCGATCAGCCGCATCGACCGGGACTCCCGCACGCGCTTTCGCGAGACCTTCGAGAAGGTCAACAAGAACATGGAAACCCTGTTCCCGCGCCTGTTCGGCGGCGGCCACGGGCACCTCGAGATGGTCGGCGACGACTGGCTGACGGCCGGCGTGGCCATCATGGCCCGACCGCCGGGCAAGCGCATCGCGCGAATCCACCTGATGTCCGGTGGCGAGAAGGCGCTGACCGCCGTGGCCTTCGTGTTTTCCATCTTCAATCTCAATCCGGCGCCGTTCTGCCTGCTCGACGAGGTCGACGCGCCGCTGGATGACGCCAACGTCGGGCGTTTTTCCGAGATGGTGCGCGAGATGTCGGAACAGGTGCAGTTCCTGATGGTGACTCACAACAAGGTGACCATGGAAGTGACCCACCAGATGCTCGGCGTGACCATGCGCGAACCCGGTGTGTCGCGGATCGTCAGCGTCGACCTGGACCGGGCGGTGGCCCTGGCCGAATCCTGATCGAGCCGGGCCTGAACCCTTGATCGGTTAAACTCTGGGCCGTTATAGAACGGGGTGTTGGAACTTGGATAACTTGCGCCTGATCCTGATCGTGCTGGGTCTGATCATCCTGGCCGCCATCGTTCTGTTGCACCGGCCAAAGGGCCAGTCGCAGCCCAACCATGCGCGCTGGCGCAAGAGTCGGCGCGAACCCAGCCTGGGCGATGCGGATGCGGACGAGACCACGGCGCCGAAGCCGGACACCGGCGGGGCTGATGCCGACGATGCCGCGGTCAAGCAGTCCAGCTTCCCCGCATTCGGCCGCGAGAAGCCGCGCCCGAAACTGTCCGCCCGCAAGCCGGAGGACGGCACGGCCGCCGAAGCCCCGGCGCCCGAAGCGCGCAAGAGCCCGCCGCCGGCCTTCAGCCCGGACAAGATCATCACCCTGTACATTCGCCGGCGCGAAGAGCGCAGGATCGGTGGTTCGGATCTGCTCGATGCAGCGGTCAAGGCCGGCCTGGCTTTCGGCGAGATGAACATCTTTCACCGGCGCCAGGAAGGCGCGGACAAGCCGGTCTTCAGCATGGCCAACCTGACCCCGCCGGGTCACTTCGACGCCAGCGCCTGGAACGTTTTCGATACCCCCGGGGTCGCGCTGTTTGCAACCCTGCCGGGCCCCGTCAGCGCGCTGGACGCCTGGGACGCCATGCTGGCGACTGGCACGCGCATCGCCGAACTGCTCGATGCCGATCTGCTCGACGACGGCAAGTGCCTGTTGACGCGCCAGCGGATCGCCCAGATCCGCGAGGAAATGCGCGAATACGATCGCCTGAACGGGCGCGGCAGCGTCTGAAGCCCGGGACCATGCCGGCACCCGGTCTGGACCAGGCACGCGCGCGCGCCCAGCAGCTGCGCGAGGCCATCGACGAACACAACCACCGCTACTACGTGCTCGATGCGCCGATGGTTTCCGATGCCGAGTACGATCGCCTGCTGCGTGAACTCGAAGCCCTCGAGGCACAACATCCAGAACTGGTCAGCCCCGAATCGCCGACCCAGCGCATCGGCGCCCAGCCGGCCGCGGGTTTCGAGTCGGTCACCCACGCCACGCCCATGCTGTCGCTGGCCAACGCGTTCAGCGAGGAAGAGGTGGCTGAATTCGACCGTCGCGTGCGCGAGCGGCTGGACCTCGACGAGGTGCGCTACGCGGTGGAGCCCAAGCTCGACGGTCTGGCCATCGCCCTGCGCTACGAGGAGGGCCGGCTGACCCTTGCCGCCACCCGGGGTGACGGACGCAGCGGCGAAGACGTGACCGGCAACGTCCGCACCATCCGCTCGGTACCGCTGCGGCTGCGCGGCCCGGGCATGCCCGCCATTCTGGAAGTGCGCGGCGAGGTCTTCATGCGCCGTTCGGGCTTCCAGCGCCTGAACGAGCGCCTGGCGGCCGACGACCAGAAGACCTTCGTCAATCCGCGCAACGCGGCCGCCGGCAGCCTGCGCCAGCTCGATCCCGCGGTCACCGCCACCCGGCCCCTGCAGTTCTGTTGTTACGGTGCGGCCGGCGGGGAAGGGCTGCCCGAGACGCATTCGGCCACCCTCGAGCAACTCGAGCAGTGGGGGCTGCCGGTCAGCGCGGAAAGCGCGGTGGTGAGCGGACTGAACGGCCTGCTCGAGCGTTACCAGGGGCTCGGCGAGATGCGCGCGAAGCTGGACTACGACATCGACGGCGTGGTCTACAAGGTCGACAGCATCGACCAGCAGCGTGAACTGGGCACGGTCAGCCGGGCGCCGCGCTGGGCGCTGGCGCACAAGTTTCCGGCCCAGGAAGAGACGACGCGGCTGCTGGCCATCGAGGTGCAGGTGGGACGGACCGGCGCGCTGACGCCCGTGGCACGCCTGGAGCCGGTGTTCGTGGGCGGCGTGACCGTGACCAACGCCACGCTGCACAACGCCGACGAGATTGCGCGCAAGGATCTCAGGCCGGGTGATGTGGTCGTGGTGCGACGGGCCGGCGACGTGATTCCCGAGGTCGTCGCCCCGATCATTGAAAAGCGCCCGGCGGATGCCAGGCCGTGGGAGATGCCCGAGGCCTGCCCCGCCTGCGGCTCGGCCGCGGAAAAGCCCGAGGGCGATGCCGTCGCCCGCTGCAGCGGCGGACTGGTCTGTCCGGCCCAGCGGCGGCGGGCGCTGGAACATTTCGCCAGCCGCGCCGCCATGGACATCGAGGGCCTGGGCAGCAAGCTGATCGAACAGCTGGTCGACCAGGACCTGGTCCACAGTCCGGCCGACCTCTATCGTCTGGATGTGGAGACGCTGAGCGCGCTGGAGCGCATGGGCGAAAAGTCCGCCCGGAACCTGGTCGAGGCGCTGGACAGGAGTAGGCAAACCACCTTGCCGCGGTTGTTGTTCGCGCTCGGCATCCGCGAGGTGGGCGAGGTCACCGCAGCGCAGCTGGCGCGCCATTTCGGCACGCTGGAGGCCGTCGGAGCAGCCGACGCCGAACAGTTGGCCGCCGTGCCGGACGTGGGTCCGATCGTTGCTGCCCACATCGAGGCATTCTTCCAGGAACCGCACAACCGCGAGGTCATCGGGCAGCTGCTGGCGCTGGGCGTCGAGTATCCGGAAGAAACCCCGGTCAGTACGGAAGATCTGCCGCTGGCCGGCAAGATCTATGTGTTGACCGGCACGCTGGAAGCGATGCCCCGGGCCGCGGCGCGCGAGGCGCTGGAGGCACTGGGCGCCAAGGTGACTTCGAGCGTGTCCAAGAACACCACGGCTGTGATCGCGGGCGTCGATCCCGGCTCCAAGCTGGCCAAGGCCGAGGCCCTGGGGATACCGGTGCTGGACGAAGCGGGCCTGGCGGAGTTGCTGCAAAACGCCTGAGCAGTCGGTTTGATGCGAATCAATACGGGGGCGGGCAGGGGCTTGGTACCATCTGGGGACGAGGGTGGGCGTTGACCCGCCGGCAACGCTGAAGGAGCGCTGAAATGACAGAACACATCAGGGAGATCCTGGTCCCGGTTGACGGATCGGAAAACTCGATTCGCGCCGCGACTTTTGCCATGGAAATGGCTTCCGCCATGAACATCGGCGTACGCCTGTTCTACGTGTTTCCGGCCGCCTCGGTCGAGGTGATCGGGATTGCCGGGATGTCGCGTGCCGATATTGACCAAGCCGCGCAGGCGGCGGCCCAGCGCGCTTTCGACAAGACCCGGGAAGGCGTAGGCTCCGCCCTGATCGACAAGGTCGAACAGGAAACCTCCATCGGCGACCCGGCCGAGGAAATCATCCGCTTTACGGAAGACGACCACTCAGTGCTGGTCATCATCGGCCGGCGCGGCCTGTCGCGCATGCGCTCCCTGATGCTGGGCAGCGTGAGCGACAAGGTGCTGAGACACGCCAAGAGCCCGGTGACGGTCATCACGTGAGGGCGGAGGCCCTTTCCTGAATCGGCGATGTGCTCCGGGTTTAGGGTCGTCAGCGGCGCAGGGTAGGGCGGCGCCAATATCGGCATTTGCCAAAAATGGCAAAAAATCATCGACAGCTCACCGCGCTCTGCAAGCCGAGTCGAGCAGTTCCGCGTAGGCCGAGGCAGCATCAACGGTATTCGTGTTGCCAGATCCTTGAAGCGCTGATCTGTGTGCTCTCACCTCTCCGCTATCGGCAGTGTGTTTCGCGGCGCCCCAGCTTGCCAAGGACCCGTCGCGGTGCTGCTCAGCAGGATTGGCGAGCGTACGAACTCGCGCAGAGCGGCTCTCGCCATAAATGCAAGGGCTCACTATCGTGGCAGGGGATCGAGGCTAGGCCTCGGGATACAGGATTCGATCATGCGCGAGGCCCGAACCGCCGATTCGGTTGGGGCCGCTTTCGTGTAGTGCCAGCCAAAGGTGCCTGGCTCCAGAGGCCGACCTCGTCAGTCGCCATGCGGCGGCAAAACCGCGCCCCGCACCGCCGATCATTTCGGGACTGGCCTCGATTTCTTCCACCGCAAAGCGGGAGAAGAACCCGCGACGTCCGGTTCGGGTGGAAAGCGGCCGCCGTACCAGCGTACCCTCCTGGCTGGCCAGATAGGCGAGCCAGTTTTCCGGTGGAGACAGGCGAAGCGCATAGGCCGGCGCGTCCACTTCACGCGTCTCTCGCTTGCCGTTGACGACCCTCGGCCAGCCATCATCGCCCTGCGCCCGCAACTCGACCATCCACATCACGTTGTCCCCTTCATCGGCCGCGATCAGCACTTCGTCTACCGGATCGCCCGACAGATGTGGTCCTTCAGTCAGGATGAGCATCGGCGCGTGCGGACCGCCGCTGCGCCATGCGCCAGAGATTGCTTCCTGCATGGCCTCGGCCTCGGTGACGGTCCCGAACCCGTCCTGCACCGACACTTGTTCCACCGCGAAAATCGAATTGCACGGCACTTCGAAGCCGACAAACCATAGCGGCCGGTGCTGCACAGCCATACCGGCAGCTACAACCAGTTGCCCAAGATCCGAAGGACCCGCAGGCGCCGCGCCCCAGTGCAAGGCACCTTCCTCGATCGACCACCAGCGTTGCGGCGGGCTGCCCGCGAAGCTCAGCCGTGAGGGAAGGGCGCGGTGGGCCACGGGCTCAAGCCCGCTCAGGTAAGCCTGTTTCAGATCGACATCCGAGAGGTGGAGACGCGGCCCTGGCGCGCCGGGGACAGGGATGGTTCCCCAACTGGACGACTGTAAATCTGCAGTGCTTCCGCCCAGCGCGAGATCGAATTCCGCCTGTCCCGGCAAGTTGTCGCGGATCTCGTCGACCAATTGCGCGAACGGCTCCAGGTCGTCCCTGGCCGTGTCCAGAGCGTGCAACATCGCCAGCCCGTTGATGCGATCGACCGGCGACAGTCGCACTAGTGCCGGGTGCTCCTCTTCAATCGGAAACCGGCGCGATAGCTCCTTGCGGGCTTCCTTCCATCGGTTGATGAGCGCCGCGGCGTCATTGTCGCCACCTCCGCGTTGCCCCATGCGATCCAGCTCCCGATCGATCCGTGTGGCAATCCGCCGGCCCAGGCGAAGCGCTTGGCGCCAGTCGCCAGGGCGGTTCTCATCCTGGGCGAGCGGCGCTGCCAGAATGGTGGACGGCGCCAAGGATTCCGGATCATTGTCGGGCGCGATCAGCCGTTCGGTGCGGGTCCGGAAATTGATCGCCACGGGAGCCCCGCCGTCCGTGCCACGTAGTTCCCCGACCCACCATTGTCGGCCCAGCATCCATGCCGGATCAGCCAAGGGAACCGCGGCCCCCTCCCGCGGATCCGTGGTGCGGGGATCAGGTTCGAGGCGTATGCCAAGGCTCATCGGTCTCCCTCCAACAGTGTTTCGCATCGTGCGCGCAGCACGGAAAGGCTGTCATGCGGGAACCCGGCCAGCGGCAGCAATTGACCAAGATCGCCGTAGACATCGCCCGTGGTGGCGCCGCCGGCAACCGGATCGCCGGGACTCGGCAGATCAGTCAGGCACAAGGTCCGCAACCGCGCCAGATCCATGCCGGCATCGATCACGGCCGCCACATCGGTAGCCTGCCATGGCCTGCCCACTGGCGCCGGCGCGAGCAACAAGGTGTTTGGCGCCCGGGCCGGCGGCGTCTCCGCTTCGATCACGAGACCGGCCGTAGTCCTGCGATCAGGCACTGTTTCCTCCCAGCTATCGAGATGCAGACCGCGCACCGACTTGCCTGACTTCACGCGCGCGCCAAAGACCACCAGCGCGGCGCGTGCATGATAGGCGTCGTCCTCTTGCAGCGGCGCACCGATGAAATCCACCCGGGAGGCTACCGACGGCGGGACGGGCATGGGCCATTGCATCGCCCGACCCATGTCCTGTGCCGACAGCAGCAGATCAGCCAGTGGTTGCAGGCGGGAGCGGACATGAGCGGATGCTTCGAGCCAGCCGGGAAGATCCTCAACTCCCTGCAGTTCTGCACCTCCGTTCCAATGGCGCAGATCAGCGAGGCGAAGCGGGACAAGGGCTGGCAACCCCCCCAGCAGCGCCTTCAGCGCCGTCGCATCGTCGGCCGCTTCGTCGGCCTCTGCAAGTCGTCTGGCGATACGCGTGCTGGCACTTGCCATCGCCTCGCGCTCGTCGCCGTCGCCCAACAGATCCATAGCGATCAGGCTGGTCAATAACCGGCGGCGCGATGAGCCCGGATCAGGCTGCTCAGGAGACCCGGTCCCGGCAGATGCCAACGCGTCTGCGGTCGCATCAAGCAGCGAATTCAGCGCCGTGTATGCCGCAGCCAGGTCGGCATTCAAGTCCGCCGCGCCGTGTTCCACCGTGATCCCGTCTTCCCCGTCGCCAAGGTCAGCGGGCCGCAGCGGCCGAGCCTCGGCAATGACCCTGAAGGCGCGGCCTGCTGCCCAAAGCGTTGCCTTTGCGGCCTCATCGAGATGGAAGCGCGTGGCGTTGACGTCACGCTCCTCCACCACGGCGGCCAGTTTGTGCAAACGGCGAACCGGATCGGCGCCGGGTCGGCAGTTGAGCGCCAGCGCCAGCGGCGAAAGGCCCAGCCTGGTCAGTTCACTGAAGCCTTCTGGCTCATTCGGCTCGTCACCATCGGTCAGTGCATAGCGTCCAGCAAGCGGTCCGGTAAGCCGCGCGACCAGGTCGCCCAGCGCCGGCGACATGAGATCGGGATATTGCCTCGTTTCGGTTTCGGCATCGCCAAGCACTGCCACGGCGAACGAAAGCGACTGCCCGGGAACACTCGGCCCCAGCATGGAGGGATTGGCGGGAAGCGCGTTTCCGGCAGCGTTCGCCGCCAGTGCTGCCTGCGCCGCTTCGACCCGGCCCTCCGCGAGAGCCGCTGCGCCCTCGGCGATGGTGAGAGCAGAAAGCCCGGCCAGCGCCTGCGCGGCGCGGGTCAGCTCGGGGCGCAGATCGTTCAGCAGCGCCGCATCACCGGAGCGCCGTCCGGCCAGCGCATCGAGCGCAGCAAAGGCATCGCAGCCCAGGCGTTCCTGCCCCGCGTCGCTATCAGGTGCATCCTCGGCCCGGGGAAAAGCGCCGGCAAGTGCGGCAAACCGATCGGACTTGCCGGCCTCGCGCAAGTAGCGGGCGATGAGACGGGACAGCCCGTCGACCAGCGGCATCCCGCCTGACAGCAACCACAGCAACTGTCTCGCCTCGCGCAGCCGTTCCGAATCAAGGTCTGCATCGAGCACGCCCGGCAACCCCGCCTCGGCCATTCCTCGTTCGGCACGGACCAGCAGGCCTGACGCCAGCGCGAGGCGCTGGGAAGGGGCGGCCAGCCAACTGGCCTGGCGTGAGTCCAGCGGGACCAGATTCTCGACATAACCCCAAGCGCCGATCTGCAGGCCTTCCGCTGTCTGGGCGGCGCGCGCCTCGGCAATCTGCAGTTCCGCCTCCAGCATCAGCCAGACATCGGAACGGATGGAAAAGGCGTCGATGACTCCGGCGAGTGCTGAATGCACCGCGCCGCGGGGGGCGGTCTGCAGGCGCTCCACGGCCGCAAGCGTTGCTGCCAGATCTTCGCTACGCCCCGAAAAGGCACTTCCGGCCAGCGCTCCGGCGGCGATTTCCCGCATTGGCGCACCCTCCCGCTCCTGCGCCCTGATCGCCAGTTCCAGCCGGGGGGGCAGGCCACTCGCCGACGCCCGGCCTTCGCCGGAGAGCAGTTCGAGCGCGGTAACAACATCGGAAGTCTGCATTCCCGCTTCGGCTTCGGAGAGCGTGGTCAGCAAGGCCGTTTCTGCCAGCAGCGAGAAGATCGAAGGCTTGTCCTCGTCCCCAGGTTCGCGCCGGCGTCTCGTCAGATTCGCCCAGTAATTGTCACGCCCCAGCAAGGCCGCTACATCACTATCCGCAACCGGCGAGTCAGCTTCGGGATTTTCTGCCCCTTTTGCCACCAGAGGGCCGCATAGCCGCTGGGCAAACGGCAGACCAAGCGCTTCTTCCAAAAGATCGCGGCCGCCGCGAGTGGCCTGGTTCAAGCGGAAATACTTGCGCTTTTGGCGTGCGGCAATGATCCGCAGTTGGAGACCCCGCAGCGCGGTCCTCAGCGCCGTACCGGGCTGTGACAAGACCACTTGTTGGGCAATCCCGGTCAGAATGTCGCTGATCGTCAGCCCTGACCGGGCGCGCCAGACCTGCCCTTGTGGCATCCGAAGCAAGGTGGCGATGCGCGCTTCAAATCCGCCGGGACTTCTCGCCTCAGCCCGGGCCCGCTCGGCCGCGCTGCCGAGCGGCTTGGCGCCGGCGCGGATCGACTCGCACAAGGGCTCCAGCCAGGGCAGATGCCCGGTGCCCGGAATACTGGCAGTCGCAACAGGCAGGATGCCATAAGGAACCTCGCCGACGCAGACCGGCGGAAATGGCCCGTGCGGTGCCAGCTTGTGGGCGATCGCCTGCCG
>SL_3KL_010_SEDDRAFT_10000391_pt1 | contig 35429 bp, 35 predicted proteins | sample SodLakKL_010_SED_2_FD_10381 | JGI IMG/M metagenome (IMG submission 10381) | reverse complement strand
AACATCCGGAAATCAATAACGCCGCACTTATCAAAGCAATAAGTAGTATATAATACAATCCTATTTTTTTCATACTAGTACTCTCAAATTAAATATTGCAAAAGATAGATCATCTTACTGCGCATGACAGAGCATACAAGATGGATCCTGCCCCTCAAGATCGTGACAGGTCATACAGTTTTCAATATCACGCCGTGCAAGCTGTGCGTGTCTTCCGCCCGTGCCACCCAGGGTAACAAATCCGGGTTGATCGTGTGATGCCGGTTTAAATGCGCCGCCCGCCACACCTGCACCATCGAGGTGGCAATCTGCACAGAAGGTTTGTACTTCGTGACACGTCTGACATTGTGTTCGTTTAGACCGTGCATCAAAACCGTGAGTAAATTTATAGTTCGGTTCATGCACACGCTCAGATGACGTGGTACCTTTGCCTGCCGCTTCAGGTGAATACATCGGCGTAGCTCGAGTGAATCCGGTTTCGGAAAACATTACCCCTGCAGTTTCATGACAATCCTGACAAAAAGATTGCATATGGCATGAAGCGCATTCGGCTTCGAATGCACCTGCACGAACAACGCGTTTATGTTCGCGCTCGAAATTCGCTACCATATGACTTGCCGGCATTAATGTCTTGGTATCCATATGGCATGACTCGCAATCCATAGACGCCTGTCCGCCGTCGTGACAAGACATACAATCCGCCTTTATCGGCATGTGTTCATCGGTTGCGTAATCGGTCTCCTCAACATTTTCGTGACACGTCTGACAGCTTATACCCAACTCTTCATAATGATACTGATGATTAAAATACAACTCCGGTTCAGTTGGCTCGAAAGATACATAGGTATCTTCGAAGTGGCAGAGTTGACAATCATCTGCAACATCGTGACAGAGTGCACAATCAGACTTCATTGCAAGAAGATTGTCCTGCGAAGTTGTACTTGTCGGAGCAGCGGTATGACAATCTACACAATCGATAAGTAATGCGGCATGGATCTCATGTGAGAACTTAATAATCTCCGATCGATCCTGTTCCTTTTTATCCGCCTCGAGTGTGGCATTGTCACTTATCGAAAATAATAGAAACGCTGCAAAAAAAACGATGAGACCGATATAAATATATTTTACTTTCATCGGTTATTCCTGTAAATTAGTTTTCAACATCAAATCAGAAAATACCGAGGTTCTCGAAAAACCAGTAGTTAACGCGTATAAATATGCGCGTATCGTAATCGAAAACCCGGTTTGTTATATATTGACCGCGTACATCCAGCGAGAATGATCTCGATACTTTATGAGATATCCCGCCAATGGCAGAAATCGCCCAGTCACTTTCTCCGTCATAATCCGCAGGTGTATAGCTTGCATATCCACCTCCTGCAGAAACCACCCATCTATCGTCACCTGTAAGCGGGTAATTTCCCATCACCGAAATGGAATTCAACTCTCCGGCATATCCGTCGGTCCGGCTAAATGAAAATGAACCGTATTTGGATGCAGCACCCACTGCAATACGCATACTGTTATCATCATCATATATTACGTGTGCCACACGGCCGGTAAAGGTAAGCCAGTCTGTCATACGATATTCAAGACCGCCTTCGATTTCCTGATTCGATTCGATTTCAAACATTCGAAAGATTGAATTTAATGGAACAAGCGGTTCCCGGTAAATATATTCTCCCGTAAGTGCCAATTCGGGAGTAATATTGACACGAGACCAGAATTCCATTCGCTGCGGTTGTGAGTCGTCAAGATTATAATCAAACCGGCCGTACAACGATGCGCGATTGCCAAGCTGATAACTTATATCAGTGCTGGCAAGCTGGAATTCACGGCTGTCTCCGTCAATTAAAACCTGAATAGGATTAAATAATGANTCAGCCCTCGTTGCTATGTATTCTTCACGTCTGTTGTGGCGATCCATATAACTAACACTTGCATACAAACCCTGGAATGGTCTTATTGCAAGTTGTCCGCCGACCATACGGCGATCATCCCATGATTGAATACGTCCGGACTGAAATGGCCGGACGAGGGATCCTGCATAGATATGAGCAGTATATTTTCCATCGTTTATATTAAGTCGCAGACTTCCGCCATCGATCGTTCCTCTACCGACTCCTGAGTAGATAGGATGACGTCCGACATTCAACTCAAGGACATCAAAAATATTTCTCCACCGGAGATGGAGATCATAAATCCGGCCAACCGGATCCCCTTCCATACTTGTATTGAAGTCTTGTGAGAATTGACTATATGTTCGTAAGGAAATATCTCCGTGAGTTATACCAAACCGAAATGTTTGATATCCTCTGAAGTGCGTAACCTTGCTGTATTCATCCGGTCCGGTTAACCTTCCGTCTACTCTGTCCCAGGTGTAGAACGTAGTATTAAATCGACCGTTGATAGTTTGTCCTTCAGTCGGGTAGGGAAGTAATGAGGCAAGAAGTGCGATCATTAGAAGTAATGAACAAGTTCTCATAATCAAGCCCGTAAAAAAAATATTCAGATACACTTATTCATCAGCACGTGAGATATGGCTATCTCCCCATCAAGTAGTATTTGGTGAGTAAAAAAACGGGTCGTATGTTTAATATACATACGACCCGCAGAAATTAATAATTAATCTGGAACCGGATGTGCAATAGCTTCCATATCACGTTCGAAGTCGAACCCTTTATAGGTCGGGCTATCTTCGTTGTGACATGCAATACACGGTTCGGGGTCACCGCTTGCAACGATAAGACCGCGCTCTTTACCGGCTTCAGGATCTCGAGCGTGAATCGCACGATATTCCGATCCTGCTCCGTGGCAGGTTTCACATTGCACACCGTCTTCTACATTGAATCTATTGCCGAGACGCTCAGCCGGCAGGTCATAACCGGTTGCGTGGCATACTAAACATTCCTCTGCTTCATGCGGAGGAGTATCGATACCCATTTCCTGAGCAATCTCTACTGACTGTTCTTCTTTTAATCGTTCAAAAGCGTATGCGTGTAGACTTTCACGCCATATTCTTTCCTGTTCACCCTGTGCTTCTGTTCTATGACAGATCACACATTGAGCAACACCAATATACTGTGCTTCATCTGCAGCGGGAGGTGTTGCCGCAAATGCTATTTGATCTGTTGATCGGTTATTATCCGGTAAGATTAACGCAGCCATTACAACGATAAGCGTTAATACAAGACCGAGGAGTAATATTCGATTCTTCATACGGTATCTCCTTCTTTGTTTGTATAGATGCAGACTAGAGACATTGATTAAATATTAACTTTTTCCCAGTTACATGTCAAGCATTTTGAGAAAAAAACTTTGCATCCGTCAATTCATAGATTTTATTTATAATATCTTTGGCATCATCACGAAATCTTTTTTCAATTTCCCGCTCAAACGCCTCCCGGGGAATAATCCCCGAGCCACCGACACAAACGCCTAAACCGCCCACTGCTGCCCGATCCGCACCAAAAGTCTTCCGAAGTGGTAGTTTTGTTATCTTTCCCTTCACATCTTGTATATCCAATGACGTATCAACAATTAAAATGGTTTCATCACTACAGCGGGATAGCAGTCCATTTGCTGTTATTTCACGTAAACCATCATGTGATGTAATAATGACATACTCAGGTGATTCTATACCGGTATAATAAATCTCTTCAGGATTGAGAATTACTTCAGAAATTGAGAATCCGGATCCCTGGGTTACGGGATTATCATTCTTCTGAGTAGCGTGTAAACCTGACGATATTGCTGCATTTAAAAGTAAATACGAAGATAGTTGAACACGTTCGCCTGCAGTTCCTGCAACCACGATACCGGCCTCACGGTTCAGCGAACTTGTGAATTCTTTTGTTATCGTTTTTTCATTTTTACTCATCAACCGTTCGTATGCTGTTTTATCAACACTGTTTTTGTATTGCATTGAAAACTCTTTACGATCTTTACGATTGACAAGAATACCAAGCGGTTTATTCTGTTGTTCGATCGTCTCTTTTAATTTCTTGCCGTCAATACCACCGTGTTTTAATCCATACTCCGGACATATCTCCATTATTTCAACCAATGCAAACCCGGGATAATCAATTGCCTGTGCAAGAACCTCAGAAAGCTTTTTGTCCGTTGCAAGTGTCCGGGCAACAAAACCCGCCTCACAGCTCTGAGCTACATTGCAAATATCCATCGGTGGAACAATATTACCTGAAGGAGTCGTCGTTGTAACCATATCGTACGGCGTGAACGCAGAATGTTGACCGCCGGTCATACCATAGAGATAATTGTTACAAACAATTACCGTTACATCAACATTAAGTAATGCGGCGTGCACTATATGCAATAACCCGATCGTTGCACCGCCATCACCGAGAATTACAATAGTTTTTAAATCCGAATCATACAATATCCCGTCTGATAGTTCTATTCCCACACCGAATGCCGTCGACCTTCCATGGGTTGTATGGACCGTATGTATATCTGAAAACAATGCGTCGACTAATCCGATACACCCTATATCGCTTACAAGATTAATTTTCGACGGATCACGTTGTACTATTGCCAATGCTTTATCCAGATGGCGTACGGAATGCGTATGACCGCATCCTTTACAGAACGGAAATTTTACACCATCGACAAGATATGTATCATAGGTTTGTTGCTGCATCGGTCATACAACCTTCGCTATTATTTCATCGGGTGTTATCATCGAGCCGATCTTATTCACACCGACAACATCCTGATCATCGAAAACATTTTCAATTACCGAACGATACTGGCCGCCAAAATTTTCCTCCGGAATGACAATGCGTTCGATACCATGCAATGAATTCCGTAATTTGTTTTCCGGAACCGGGAATAACGACAGTACATTGAGCCAGGAAACTTTTTCACCGTTCTTACGAAGGCGCCGGACCGCTTCCCGTGCCGTGCGGGCGGTAATACCGTAACTGACAATAAGCGTACGTGCACCTTCTTCAATATCCCGCTTTACCAACTCCATCTGGTTTGCATTTGCATCAATCTTTTTTTGCAGATGATACAACACTTCAAGTGTTTCCGGTGAATTTTTTTGCAACCGACCTGCTTTATTATGTGCAGACCCGGTGACGGTGGATTTAATCTCACCGCCAACGGGCACAAAACTTGGAACATCTTCAGGATTCTCGAAGTAATACGTATCAATGTTTTTATCCATCCCATTGCCTGACATCGATGTTCGCTGCCTGCTTAATGTAGTTAGATCGTGGATATCCATATAATTAACATCTTCAGAGGTCATCCCCACTTCTTTATCAAGCATCACAACAACCGGTGTTCGTAATAACTCCGACCATGTAAATGCAATATGCGTTAACTCATAACATTCGATAGGATTACTCGGTGTGAATACGGGGATCGTATAGCCACCGGATGTGCAGTTCTCAACAAACAACACATCACCCTGAGCATTTTGTGTCGCTCCGCCGGTACTTGGACCGAGGCGCTGTACCGTTGCTATAACAACGGGGGTTTCGGTCATCAGTGCATATTGCACGGTTTCGGTCATCAATGCCCATCCAGGTCCTGATGTTGCGGTCATTGCTTTCTGTCCCCGCAACGAGGCACCGACACAATATGCAAGAGCAGAAATTTCATCAGGTGCACTCAGCGCAACGCCGCCTTTGCCCGGCAGCGTATCGATCATTGTTTTATATATGCCCGAGGCTGGTGTGATAGGATACCCTGCAAAGAACTTACAACCTGCACGCAATGCACCCTCCGCAACCATTTGATTGCCCGACCGTATCCGAACTATTGATTGAACATCGTGCATCGCGATTATCCGGCTATTCCTTTCTCGGTATCACGTTGTGTTTTAATCTCTTCAAGAATTTTTTTCAATTCTTCACGGCTTACCCGTTCATCGATAATTTGCTGAACGAGCATTTCGCGCAGCTTCGTATCTCCGATTTTTCGCGCAGCTTTTTTCAGGAATTGATAACTATCACGTTTCCGATCAATTGCACGTTCAATCGTATCTTCTAATGAAAAATTCTCAAGTACTTTTTTATAGGTCATATATACCTCACCCCCTGTGCTCTATACCGCTGCCACCTGATGAAATAACATCTCTATTTAATTTATTCAGTTTCTACTGTTGAAGCTGCCTGAGCAAGTTCCATACCCCGCCGTATAGCTTTTTCGTTGAGCGGTAATAATTTATGATGCCGTTCAGGAAGAACTTTACGGAGTGCTTCGATAACCGATTCAACAGTTACAACAGGCTTTACCTCCAACAAAGCGCCCAGCACGATCATGTTCATAATCCGTTTGTTTTCCATTTTCACAGCTTCAGCACTTGCCGCGACCGGAACAATGGTAATATCATCGCGTGTCGGCAGATTAATTATATTCGTGCTGTCATATATCAGCAATCCGTCCGGACGTACTGCCGGTTCAAATTTATCAAGCGACGGCTGATTCAGGACAACAGCCGAATCGAACGTCGTCACAATCGGAGAACTGATCGATTCTTCGCTCACAATGACGATACAGTTTGCCGTACCGCCCCGCATTTCCGGTCCGTACGACGGCATCCAGCAAACTTCTCTGTCTTCGAGCATACCGGCGTAGGCAAGCATCATTCCCATAGACAGAACACCCTGCCCGCCGAATCCGGCAAATATTATTTCTTCATTAAGTTTATTTTTTGTCATAATTCATTTTCCTACTTATCGTCTGAAGGAACTTTCAAATCGCCGAGAGGATATATCGGAAACATGTTCTCCTCAAGCCACTTGTTTGCTTCTACCGGGGTCATCTTCCAACCCGAAGGACAATTTGACACGACCTCAACGAAACATAATCCTTTACCGTCCATCTGATATTGAATACTTTTCGTAATCGCTTTTTTCGCAACACGAACATTTCGGGGATTATTGACTGCAACGCGGGTAACATAGTATGCACCCGGCAGCATTGCAATGAGATCGGTGATCTTTAGCGGATGTCCGACGTGATCGGGATTCCGTCCGAACGGCGATGTCGATGTTTTCATGCCATCGAGTGTTGTGGGAGCCATCTGGCCGCCGGTCATACCGTAAATAGCATTGTTAATAAATACGACAAGTATTTTTTCTCCGCGATTTGCAGTATGGATTGTCTCGGCTGTGCCGATAGCAGCAAGGTCGCCATCACCCTGATATGAAAATACTATTCTGTCGGGTAATACACGTTTTATACCCGTCGCGGCAGCCGAAGCACGACCATGCGCAGCTTCCTGCATATCGATGTCAAGATAGCTATACGCAAACACCGAGCAACCGACCGGGGCTACCCCGATCGTCTTATCCTGAATGCCGAGTTCCTGCACAACTTCCATTAAAATTCGATGCACAACACCGTGACTGCAACCAGGACAATAGTGCATTCGTGTATCGGTTAAGGTATCAGGACGCTCATAAACAATATCCATATCTTCGACATTTATATTGAGTTCCTGTTCAATTCCTGCATTAGTGCTCATACTGTTTCCTCCTTCATTTTAACGGACTGAGGAGCAACCATTTTTTCCAAGCGTTCGAGTACTTCTTCCGGACTTGGAATAATGCCTCCCATTCGTCCATAAAATTCAACCGGTACCTGTCCGTTAACGGCAAGTCTGACATCCTCGTACATCTGTCCTGCATTCATCTCCACGGTCAGAACCGAGTTAACTTTTTTCGCCAGTTTGTGAATTTCGTTCGTGGGGAATGGGAACAATGATATTGGTCGCAGCAACCCGGCTTTAATTCCTTTTTCACGTGCAAGCTGTACCGTCTTGTGTGCAATACGTGCGCATAATCCGTATGCAACTAGTAAATATTCCGCATCCTCGGTTTGTACTTCCTGAAAACGAACTTCATGTTCCTGCATTTCACAATATTTCTTTTGCAGATGCTGATTGATTTTTTCCATCTGTTCAGATTTAATATGCAGAGACGTAATGATATTTCGTTCTTCTCTTCCGTTCTTACCTGTTGTCGCCCAGGGATGCTCAATTCGTTTAGAAGGATCATAATCCCGGAACGAAACCTTTTCCATCATCTGTCCAAGCGCACCATCTGCAAGGATCATGACCGGGTTCCGGTATTTATCGGCAAGATCAAATCCTTCAAAAACCATATCGGCCATTTCCTGTACCGTAGCAGGAGCAAGCACAAGCAACTTATAATCGCCGTGGCCACCGCCTTTCACCGCTTGAAAGTAATCGCCTTGTGAGGGTTGAATAGTTCCAAGTCCCGGTCCGCCACGATTTATATTCACAAGCAAACACGGCAGCTCGGCACATGCAATATAGGAAAGTCCCTCCTGCATTAAACTGATACCCGGGCTTGAAGAGGAGGTCATCACTCTTGCACCTGCACCGGCAGCACCGTAAATCATATTGATTGCCGCCAACTCACTTTCAGCCTGTAAGACCGTCATTCTCCGCTCTTCTCCGTGTTGGCTCAGATATTCCAATACTTCCGATTGCGGTGTAATAGGATATCCAAAATATCCCTGACAACCCGCACGCAATGCAGCTTCTGCTAAAGCTTCATTGCCTTTCATTAATAGTATTTCAGACACGATTTCACCTCTTTAATTTATTCGTTAATCGAAACCGAGACATCGCCCCGGACGTTGCTAATTCGAGCAACCTCTTCGCGCCCGTTTTTTCCCTTTTTCTTTTTCTTTGATTCACGATATACCGTGATCACTGCATCGGGACATACGAGAGCACAGTTTATACACCCGGTACAATTGTCATGAATTTGAACTGCATAATGATAACCCGCTTTATTAATCTCCTTTGATAAGGCGAGACTATCCTGCGGACACGCTTCGATACACAGTTCACATCCTTTACAGGTTTCGATTTCAATTTGAACAGCACCTTTAATAGCCATAATAATCACTTCCGTTTCGGTTTATCTTTGTCATTAACTCCGCCTTTAGTTAGTTCTTCATCCGACACATAATCCTTATCGTATATCGTAAGATATTCGGTGTCGGTTTTTGCAACCGCTTCAGCTTGTTTAATTCTTTCAAGTTCAAGCGGATGCTCATGTGCCATTTCTTCCTCGGTAATCGTACCTTTTAACCAGGCAAGGTTCATCGGATATACATCCGGGTTGAAGATCACGAAGTAGAAATGCCAAATTATTATCGCAAGTGTTGCTAACCACGCTTCATAGAAGTGGATCAAACGCATAACATCGTGGAACAACAATGAAGTTAGATTTATAAAGTATGTCTCAAACCAGAGAACAAATCCTGTTGCGACCATAAGCGCGGTTCCCCAGACAAGCGCCCAGTATTCTGCTTTTTCTACATAGCCGAAGCGTCCGAATTTTGGTTTTGTTTTCGCAAATCCCAAATTATATTTCAGCACATTGATCGCATCCCAGGCATCCTGAATCTTGGGCATCAGATCGCGTATCAATTCACGGCCCCGTTGCGTGGCAGTGACGTGATAGAGATGATAAACACTGCCGACGATCATAACGACACCTGCTATGCGATGTAAATAACTTCTGACTTCGTAGAACCACGGCATGTGCTCGCGGAACGGAATAACCCAGAATGCATCGGGATAGCTGAGCATAAAGCCGGTAATAACCAATATCGGGAAACTTATCATTAAGCTACCGTGCTGTAACCGCTCGCTCAAAGTCATACGTAAATATAAACCGCGGCCAATATGACCGTGCTCTATTCCCTGACGGCGCTGTATTAATTTATCTTTCGATTTTCTATAGAAATCAAATGCATTATGCACAAACATACCACCAACGATCACAACGATGAGCGTTATATACAGTGTGGATATAAACTGTATCCACATTGATTCATCCGGATCTCCGACATAGTGCACTTTACCGCGTGCAAAGTTTGCGGTTGCGCCGGGATGGCAATCACCGCAGGTGGCAGCAATATTATCTATATGTACCTTCGATCTCGGGTCCGTTGACGGTAATATTTTATGTGCCCCGTGACAGCTCGCGCAGTTTGCAACATTGGCACCACCGGCACGCAATGCCGTACCGTGATAACTATCCACAAAGCTGCTGACACGACCGGCGCTTAAGCCATACCGTTCTGTTAATCGTACCGACTCATGGCACTCGCCACAAACTTCTGTTGCAAGCCGCACAGCAGATACCGGTGCACGCGGATCATCGTGTTTATATATGGTATGCTCACCGTGGCAATCTGTACAAGTAGGCGCTCCACGAACACCACGATCAAACGCCTGACCGTGACTGCTTATTTTATAATCATCATAAACATCCCCGTGACATTCACCGCACGTTTGATTTACATTACGCCGGTGAAGCATCGAATTCGGATGGTCGGCGTTTAAAATTTCGTGATCGCCGTGGCAATCACTGCATGTCGCAGCGTCAAGATTTCCTGCTTGCAATGCCATTCCATGAACGCTTTGATCGTAGGAAGCTATAAAGCCGGCAGTGACGGGCACACGAGCACGAACTTCAGGGTCATCAAGATGGCAGGACTTGCAGGTTTCAGCTTCTTGTATTTTATGAACCGGTGAGTCCTCACTGGTTATCGTTGTAATAGTATGCTCACCGTGGCAGTCTGTACAAACAGGTGCACTTTGCACCCCCCGTGCAAATGCCTGTCCGTGATCCGATCTCCGCAGTTCAGCGAAGGGTTCACCATGGCATTGCGCACAGGTATTATTAATTTTTGTACGATGTACTGTAGACCTTACATCATCTGCCGGAAAAACATTATGCGACCCATGGCAGTCGCTGCACGATGCCGATGTTTTGCCTTCTTCTATTGCGAGATAATGGATGCTGTGTTCATATTGATCCATAAACTCGCGTGACCGCTCACCGAAATAATCTGCAAACTCATCTGAAAGGTGACAGGATAGACAGGTCTCCTGTTCACGCACAAACCGGTCCATTGATACATCGTGTGAATGATGACAATCCACGCACGATGGAGCTGCGGGATGTCCCTCAAGATAATACTGGCCATGGATACTTGTCTCTTCCTGCTCTTGCACATCACCGTGACAGGTTCCGCAGGTTTCCTGTACACTCTCGACATGAACCTTCGACTCAGGTGAAGTAACTCTGAAAACATCGTGGCCGCCATGACAATCGACACAGGAGGCGTTAACGGTACCATCCGGATGTTCGAACGCGTGAGAACTTCTCGTAAATTTTGCTACATCGCCGGTTTCATGGCACGACATACACGAAGCAACATCATGCCGTTGCTCAAATGCCGGTTTAACATAATGCTTTGTATGGCAATCATAACATTGTGGTGCCTCGGGGTGGTCATCCTGCAAAGCTTCAAAGTGTATACTTTTTTCCAGATCGGGCGTATCGTGACACATTGCACAGTCTACTCTTTCGATAGGATCGGCATGCGGGATGTCAAACGGATCGAACCCTGCGTGACAATCTACGCACTGAAAGATACTGTGTACTGAATGGTCGAATTTCTCTTCATCCACAAATAGATTAACTTCTTCACCATTCCGAATCATTGTTAAATCCGGATCTGTATGACACATCAGACAGTCTTCATTATCCTGTGTGAAAACAGCCGGCGAAACAATGAGCAGAATAAGCAATACTACTACGGATATTAACCTTATAATTTCCAATTTCAATGATCCCAGTACAGAGTGATGAAAAATTCTACAATTTCATATTCAATTAGGTACAAGATTTATGCCAATGGTAGAATTTATAAATTTAGCCCAAATACTCTGTTATTCAGCAATTTTCTGGAATTTTCTTCCAAAAAATGGCAATGAATTTGTTATACTTCCCAAAAATGGGAATCTATGTGGATTATTTTGACACAATGACTACTAAAATAATCCGCTGATTACGCCGTCTTCATCCACTGTTATGTTCCAGGCGGCCGGTTGTTTGGGCAATCCCGGCATTTCCATTATATCACCACACAATGGAACGATAAAGCCGGCACCCGATTTTGCACGCACATCATCAATGCGCAATTTGAAGTTTTTAGGCCATCCTTTCATCGAGGCCTGATCGGAGATTGAATATTGTGTTTTTGCCATACAAATGTATAATTTGCCGAGTCCGATCTTTTCATACAAATCAAGTGCTCGAATTGCTTTACGGGAATATTCAACCTCACTCGCACCGTAGATTTTCCGGGCAACAGCATCTATTTTTTCACCGAGTGGTGCATCGGGCGAATATACCGGAGCATAATTATTTTCTGAATTCTCTGTTAATTTCAGCACCTCCTGAGCAACTCCGGTAAGTCCTTCGGCTCCCCGGGTAAATCCATCGGCAACTGAAAAACGCACACCCTCTTCTTCGAGCATTACCGACAACGCCTCTACCTCCTGGTCTGTATCGTTCGGGAAGCGGTTTAATGCAATCACTACAGGCAATCCGAAAACATCGCGCATTAAATGTATGTGAGCCCTCACATTATCAAATCCTTTACCTATAGCATCGATATTTTCCGACTGAAGCTCAGTCTTAGGAACCCCACCGTGAAACTTGAGTGAACGCACTGTCGTCACAATAACAGCCGCATCCGGGCCGCGGCCGAGTTGAGGCGAGACAATATTAAGAAATTTCTCAGCACCAAGGTCTGATCCAAAACCTGCCTCTACTACTGCGTAGTCGGATAACGACATTGCAGCTTCGATCGCTGATAGTGAACAGGTTCCGTGGGCAATATTACCAAACGGTCCGGTATGAACAATTGCCGGAGTACGATCAGTTGTTTGAACAAGGTTCGGTATCAATGCATCTTTGAGTAATGCTCCCATCGAACCTTCTGCTTTCAGTTCTTTTGCGTAAACCCCTTGTTTTTCTTTTGTCAACCCTACCAGGATATTTCCGAGCCGCTTTTTCAAATCATCGAATGACTTCGATAAACCGAGAATAGCCATTATTTCAGAAGCGGGTGTAATGACAAATGATTCTTCCCGCATCGGTCCGCTCTTGTATGCTTCAAGACCGATTATTATATTCCGCAATGCACGATCGTTCATATCTATTGTCCGGGGCCATAATACCCGGGCCGGATCGATGCTTGTTGGATTACCATGAAATATTGAAGCATCGGTCATTGCAGATAAAAGGTTATGTGCCGATGTCACTCCATGAAAATCTCCGGTAAAATGCAGGTTGATTTCATCCATCGGCTGCACCATCGTTTTACCCCCGCCCGTCGCACCTCCTTTTATACCGAATACCGGACCGAGTGACGGTTCACGTAATGCTACAATTGATTTCTTCCCCGCTTCCCACAATGCCATCGTAAGCCCGATGGAGATCGTTGTCTTTCCTTCGCCAAACGGGGTTGGTGTGGTAGCGGTAACCAAGATTAATTTCCCTTGCTTACCTTGATCATTTTTTTGAAATGCTTCCGGTCTTATCTTTGCTTTATATTTCCCGTACAGAATAAGATCATCCTCTTCAAGTCCGATCTTTTCTGCTACGGTACGAATATCATCAAGGTCAGTTCGTTTTCCTGTTTCCGATTTTTGTAATGTATCGAATCCGTTTCCGGTACGCATAATAATCACTCCTGTAATTTTATTTGGTCTAAGCGAATTTTATTTATTCCCAAGCGGCATTATGTACAGCGGATGTTCTCCATCTTCAAGTTGCAACACATCCGCAACGCCATCATCATCAAAGGCACCGATAACTACCGTGCCGATATTTAACGCGACACCTTGCAGATATACATTTTGTGCGACGTGTCCCGCTTCCATATATACATAGCGTAAAGCACGTCCTCCGTATCGCTGTTCGGTGCGGGCAACAACACCGGTGATTGCCATAACAACAGGTGCATCGATAATCGATGGTTGGCGCAAGGCTACATCATACAAATCGCGCCGAAGGTCACCATCAATTATTTTTTCGAGTGTATGATTATCATAGTCGTATCTATACACTCCATCAGAAACGTCTTCAACTTCGGTTATGAGAAGATAAATTTCCATCGGAAATGTCGCGCCTGCCGAAGGAGCAGTTCTAAAACCACTAACTTCATCACTGACACCCTGTGCCGACCACGCTAATTGTGCAATTTCCTGTAATGAAAGCGGTACATCTCTGTATTCACGAATTGATCTTCGTTCTTTTAATGTTTCTTCAATCGACATATCGCCTGTTAATGCCGGTTCTGGTAAAATAATAGTTTCCATAATAGTATCATTATTATTATCCTGATCGTGTATTGAGCAAGCAAGCAATAAAATTGTTATACCAAATACTAATACGTTCATAGTATCAGTCCTTTCCGGTTAAATCCTCTGATGCTTTGAGAATACTACCCTTCATAGTAATAAATTTATTTTTTGTAAGGTGACCCAGCGGTGTTAGATTTGCGCGCATAATACTATCGTCATCGTGCACAATATCCTCCCGGACATCGACGGCTACTGCTTCTCCTACTACAAGCATATGGTCGCCGCATTGAATTTCATTGTGATACCGGCATTCAATATTGACCTGACATTCTTTTATACGCGGCGAATTGACCTTCACTGCAGGAAGTGCCGTTAACCCAAGCTTTTTGAATTCATCCGGTTCCCTGTCAAGTTTTGCCGAACCATACACTGTATCAAGGAGTTGGGGGTCGGGTACGCCAATCGTAAACTCACCGGTTGCCTTTATTATGCGGTATGTATTGGTCGAAGCTTTGATCGAAAGAGCTATCAACGGCGGTTCTTTTGATACCACAATCCACCAAGCAAAGGGGGCAATATTATTACGTTGATTATCATCGAGTGTAGAGATGAGTATTACTCCGGTCGGAGGTGTTGCATACAACGTTCGTGCAAGGTCAATCTGCATATTTCAAGCACCTTGATTAAAAATTCAACATATTTCAGACTCAACCCTCGGTGATAAATTCACCGGAGCGATTTTTCAAGGCACTCTACGGAGGTTAAACATTTTCCATGAATCAGATCGGAAGCTAATGAAGGGTAACTATTCATGGCAGGCGTTCAAGCTGTTCAGAACGCCGTTTATCCATAAATAATATAGTCAAAAAATATGCCAGAAAAAAGCGATTTTAAAACGTTTTAATAGAGGTGAAATCCTGATTTTTCAAGTCAAACTAGAACAGTTTTCCCAAATTCAAGAAATTCTTATTATAAACTCTTAGTTATGTGAAGGCTCATTTATTTTGTGCAGCATAATCAAGAATAGCTCACGCTTCTTCACCAACTCAAGGTTCTGATGAATTCTCACGGTAGGAATAATAACCGCAAACGACGCAACAACCACTATGCCCACCTTCTCCCAGGGGATCCACACAGCACCGAATATTGTTGCAACTGCAGCAAAACATACAAGTGTTCCGAGCAGTATCGAAACCGGGGTGAGAATACTGAGGTGTTTTTTATATTGGTTTATTTGCTGTCTGACCGATTCCAGAGAAGTCAGTTTATTAGTATATTTTTGCTTCCCATCCATATAGTTTATTTGGATCTCAAGCACCCTTCGCAGCTCATAATTCGCATCCATAATACCTTTCTCCTGTTGAATGAGATGAAATGTAGCTTTTAGTAAACTATACGTTGGCGTGGGAAAAAAGTTGCGCAATTATTCTGTCGGCGTGTATAAAATGTAATACTAAAATCCCCCCTCACGCCATTGCTTTAAATGCGGCACTAACTATAGTTTGCGCTTCTTTCTGTATCTTCTTGAGATGTTCGTGCCCTTTAAAACTTTCCGCATAAACTTTGTAAATATCTTCGGTTCCTGATGGCCGGGCCGCGAACCAACCGTTTTCCGTTACGACCTTGAGTCCCCCGATTGGTGCATTATTTCCGGGGGCATTCGTTAGTTTAGCTGTTATCTGTTCTCCGGCAAGTTCCGATTCTTCTATCATATCCGGTGAAAGATTTGCAAGCGCTTTTTTCTGATCGGAATCCGCCGGTGCATCGATCCGTTCATATACAGGACTCCCGAATCTTTGCTCAAGTTCTTTATAGTGTTCACCCGGATCGCGGTTTGTTTTTGCAGTAATTTCAGCAGCAAGCAAATCGAGAATAATACCGTCCTTATCGGTCGTCCATACTGTACCATCCCTTTTCAGGAATGAAGCGCCGGCACTCTCTTCACCGCCAAATCCGTATGATCCGTCAAGCAATCCATCCACAAACCATTTAAAACCGACCGGAACTTCAGCCAGCTTACGGCCAAGCGCTCCGGCAACCCGGTCGATCATGGAGCTCGATACTAATGTTTTTCCAACTGCTGCATCATCGCGCCAATCCGGACGGTTTCCAAACAAATAATTAATAGCAACTGCGAGATAATGATTCGGATTCATCAATCCTGCACTCCGGGTAACAATACCGTGGCGGTCAAAATCGGGATCGTTACCGAATGCAATATCAAATCGATCTTTCAGTTCTATTAAACTTGCCATCGCATACGGTGATGAACAATCCATACGAATCTTTCCATCCTTATCGACGGTCATAAAGGAAAATGTATAGTCGATGTGCGGATTGACAACCTCGATTGAAAGCCCGTATGTTTCGGCAATTGGCTCCCAGTAATCGATACCGGAGCCGCCCATCGGATCGACACCAATTTTTAAACCCGCCGACTTTATCGCTTCCATCTCGATGATGTTTTTCAGATCGTTCACGTAGGTTGTTATGAAATTGTATTCGCGAACCGAAGCAGAGCGAACCGCCTGTTCGTAAGGAACACGCTTAACATCGGTGAGATTATTTGCAAGAATTTCGTTAGCCCTGTTCTGTATGCGCTTCGTCAGATCGGTATCTGCCGGACCACCGTGTGTCGGATTATACTTGAAACCGCCGTCCTGCGGCGGATTGTGCGACGGAGTAATGACAACTCCATCACTTAATCCGGAAGTTTTATCTCTATTGCTGTTGAGAATTGCATGGGAAATAACCGGAGTCGGTGTCGGACGCAATTCACTTTGTATCAATACATCGACATCGTTAGCCGCAAACACTTCAAGTGCAGTAGCATGTGCCGGTTCTGATAATGCATGGGTATCCATTCCCATAAAGAGCGGACCGGTAACATTATTTTCTTTTCGAACTTCACAAATTGCCTGTACAATTGCAAGTATATGATTTTCATTGAATGAATTTTTTACCGATGTCCCCCGGTGACCGGATGTGCCAAATGCAACAAGGTGTTGCGGAATATCGGGGTCGGGTTTATTCGTATAATACGCTGCAATTAACCGAGGTATATTGATAAGTATTTCTTTCGGGGCCGGTTTACCGGCTAATGGATGTAATGCCACCTATTCCTCCTTTAGTATTCTCGTTTTTCAAACCATATATCTCTGACCCTTCCACCGGTCAGGCGAAATCCTTCTACAGCATCATTGTCATCTTTTATAAATTTCACCGTTCTGAACCACCACTGATTTCCTGAAAATCTATTATTAATAATCGGTGTCAACTCAATGTCACTGTGACGGCGATGCATTGCAATAAGTTCATCATCCCGCAGACGAATAGTATAAAAGGTACCGAGTTCTTCACTGTAATATTTTCCGGTATATTGCTGCAATTCTTCGGTTGTTGGTTTATTCCCGTCTATTCGTAATGCCATCACAGTAGAACCGCCGCGGTTCACCATAAGGTGATCCGCTTTGGCACCTTTATCAGATTCAAATGTAATTTCAAGATCGATATCATTACTGAAAAATACTTCTTCGTTTTTCGGGATGAGTTCCACTTTTGTTATGCCGGGTGTTTGCATAAATAGTCTATCGTCTTCCCGGGTCAATGAAATAATCACTCCCCGTTCCATCTTGTATTTCCCCACATACGCATCAATGACCGAGACATCTATTTCACCTCGTCTTCGTTTTTCGGATTCGATGCGTGGTTCAACCGACTTAAGATTATCGCCAATTATAATATCGGCAATTTGGTAACCGATACGCTGGGGCGACATCGTACTCAAGTTACTTAGCACGATTACAGCAAAATCGTGTTCGGGGAATCGACCTACAAAACTGCGATATCCCGCATCGGCACCGCTGTGCCCGACGGCACTTGTTCCCCTATAATCATTCACCTGTAACGCATACGCGTAACTAATCTGTTCTCCATTATTCAATCTACCCTGGCGATGCATTTGACTGATTATACGTTCATTACCGACTGAGATATCATCAAAGTTCTTAACCCATTTAGCGAGGTCATTGACAGTAGTAAACAAACTTGTCGCTCCGACGTTTGCATAGTTCAAAACACTTTTCTGAAAACCATTATCAGAAACCGGTTGGTAGGAATAAGCCCGTCCGGGTACAATATGCCGGTGATCGTTATGAAAGTGTGTATCATCCATCCCGAGCGGCTCAAAGATATGTTCCTGCGTCCAGTCCGTAAATGATTGTCCGCTCACTCGCTCCACGATCTCGGCAAGCAGCGTATATCCCATATTTGAATAGAGATATTCTTCACCCGGTTTAAAGTTAAGTTCTTGTTGGTTTTCAAGCATTTTCAGAATATGTTCTGTCGTTATGACATCATCGAGTCGCCAACCCGCCATAGCCAGCAATTCCCATTGATCACGTAATCCGCTCGTATGATGAATGAGATGACGTATCGTTATTGTCTCACCCAAATCGGGCACTTCAGATACGTACTTGCGAACATCATCATTGAGCGATAATTTCCCCTGGTCTGCAAGCATTGTAACAGCAAATGCGGTAAATTGCTTGGAGACTGAGGCGACATGAAATATACTGGAGGATGTTATGGGAATATCGTACTCAAGGTTTGCCATACCGTATCCGCGCGAGTATATTGTTTTCCCATCTTTTATTACAGCAATTGCTGCCCCCGGCGATGTATAATTATCCACTGCCGAAAACAAGCGATCTATTTTACTGAAGTGTGACGTTTCATCGGTAACGGCAATGAAGTTATATGAAGCGATAAAAATTATTGCAACGACAAACGCGCCGTACAGAATACGCAGCTGCAGATTCATTGCATCCTCCTTCCATAATCTTATCTTTTATAATCAGGGTTTGTTTCACCGCATTGCCAGCAATCGGTAAATTGACCTTCTATTTTTTCACCGCAAAATGGACACGTCCACGGCCACTGAATTGCCTGTTCTTCAGCGATCGACTCTTTTCGAATTATTTCGCGGGCTTCAGCTTCTTTACGTTCGTCAAGTATCCATAATTCAACCCAGCACTCGGTGGGTGGAAGTTCACCGAGAGCGACAGTTAAATTTTCATTTTTAATAAAAGAAGATATGCCTTCAACTTCAAGCAGATTCTTCATATGGTGAATTATCATCGAATTTTGTGAGCTGAAGATTTTCTTCATACGACATGCACTCCTGAATAATGCAAACATCCCGACGCATTATCTATAACACATATTTTTATATTTCGGTTTAACAACTTTAATATAAACAGAGCACTATGGTAATGTCAACCGATCGCACAAGAAACAGAATAATCACTGTACTTGTCTATACTGAAAAATCGAGCGTATACCATTCCGCCTCATGACTTTGGCCGGTTTTTACAAATCCCATTTTCTGTAGATAGTGCTTATGACGGTCGTTATCGGTGCGGGTGACCACCTTTTTAATTCCATTATCGGTGAATAATTTCCGCTTATCATAATAGATAAATTTACCGGTTTTAAAATCTCTGTAACCGGGGATCACAAAGTCAAGTTGAATTTCAGCAACTCCGTCTTTTCGTAGCTCGACAATACATAAACCTGCAGGGATAAGATTACGCAACATAAAATAAATCCGCTGATCTGGAGAGGGCACATACTCAAACCCCGGGTTATATTTCTCGATCTCCTTTTTATAAAATTTTAAAAAGTGTTTCAGATATTCCGAATTCGGGTCTTCTTCCAAAATGGTGAAATATTCCTTCGCACGAAAAATGTGGTAAAGATAATACAGGTTAATGGCGACAATTAAAGTGTTGAGTAGTGCAACCGGCATTGAACCGATAAGAAAACCATAGATGATAAAGGTACATGCCCCTGCCATATTTATAATGCGTAATTTTATCACCGAACTCATCATTAATGAAACAGCGACAAGCACCGATGCTAAATAACCCACAACTTCATAATAAACAGATAGATCCATACTTATTCTAAAATTTTAATAAGTTTTGTTAATTACGATTCTATTTAGAGATAACACATTGATAGTATACGAAACTGATATCACACTATCCACGGGTAGGATTTTTCGGGGATTCACTGCGTAGCAATTTGCTGTACCTGTATAATAATTTTATACGGGTATAATCTCGTCGGGGCAACACCCCCTCAACCAGCAATTCACCACCATCGTCTTAATGGAAAAGTTCCTTTTTAAAAACTGTTAAATATCGATCCTGTACACACCGATTGCAAGCGTCCATTGTCGGATTCTCTTTAAGCTCGATTGAAGGAATCGCTCCACCGCAATATTTGCATACTCCATACGTGCCATGCACAAAACGGGATATTGCATCTCGAAGCTGAGATACTATTTTATCAGACCTTTGAAATAGAACCCCGCTTTGATAGATTGTTTTTAGTATGCTCTCCGGATTTGATGTGTATGTAAAGTAATTTGACTGGCACCGTAGTTCAGCTAATATTTCATCAAGTGTTTGGTGAAAATAATAACGCATTACAAGGTTGAGTTCCTGGACTAATGATTGTTGTACTTCGTTTTGTATCTGTAACGCCATCTCTCAATTCTCCTTTTCCCCCGCTATTAGGTTACGAAGATATTGACGGCACCCCTGTATTCGTCCATTAGTTACTTCTATTTGGCTCTCCATGAAAAAGTCAGGCTTTCCCGACTCGTCGGGAAGGGGTGAATATTGGTTTTTCAGGAGGGACTATTTATGCGGTTTGCTGTTTTGTTTGTTCCTCCAGATACTGTATGATAGATTTACTTTTTACCGTTATTACGGGACAGTCCGCGAACCGTACCACTTTTTCCGCAACACTTCCCATTAATAGATAATTAAGTCCGCGAAGTCCGTGTGTCGCCACAATGATAAGATCGACCTTATTCTCCCGTGTAAATGTAATGATATCCCGCGACGGATGACCTTCAGTGATATGCAGCTTGGTCGTCAGGCCATCTGCACTATATTCTTTCAGCAATCTCTCTACTTCCTCTTTTGTCCGGGCTTTTGCATCATGTATCCAATCCTTTCCACGCCGAACACTTTCCTTATAGATTGCGGGATAGCTATGTTTTTCAATGACATGCAGAATATGCAAAGCTGCATTATATCTCGATGCGACATCAACTGCAACACGAAGGGCTTTGTTTGAGTATTCCGAAAAATCGATTGGAATGAGAATGTTTTCTAATGCGGCCACTTCTTCACATCGAACCGTAAGTACCGAACAGGGTGCAATCCGAACAATCTTTTCGGCAACACTTCCCATTATAAATCTGTTAATCCCCTGCCGGCCGTGGGTACCCAGCACAACAACATCAATATCATTCGCTGTAATATACTCGATTATCGATTCGACAACATTTACACCGCAGAGTGCTTCACAATGAATATTTATTGCATCACCCTTACCCTCAACCATATCCTGTAAGCGACTGACAGCATTCTTTTGTAGTTGTTTATAGACTTCTTCTGCATTTGCTACCTGTGCCATCGGTTCGATCATATCATTCCGGTGTGTTTGAATAACGTGCACCAGATGCAATTCAGTATTATAATTCTCGGCAAGGAATAGGGCGTGGTTCAGCGCTTGTTGAGCGCACGGTGAAAAATCAGTTGTGAAAAGTGTTTTCTTGATAGTACTCATGACGGCACCTCCGGAACTGTATACAGGATAATTCTGCGGGAGGTACGACGCCCGCCATCGCATAACCGGGGCAATGGCATCAGTGGCAAGGTCGTTAACTGCGGTGATCAAAGAAACCTGAACTCAGACCAGGACGCTGACGCCCTGCCAAAGGCGCAGCGATGTTTCGATTTCTACTAATATAGTACACCTAATTTATATAATAATCAAGTGTATAATATTTGAAATTCGTTGAAAATCATTACTTAATTGCTTCTAAAACCTCCTCGTGTAGATCGAGGTCGGTTTTGCCATAGAGTACAAACCTGATCGTTTTAACAGATTTCAGTTTCGGAATTTCCTGAAGAATTGTTTTCAAAGCCACTTCAGCAGCCGGTTTCATCGGGTAGCCAAACGCACCGGTTGACAGTGCCGGAAATGCTACGGAATCGATCTCTTTTTCCTCGGCAATTTGCAACGCATTTCGATAACAACCGGCCAGCAGTTTATCTTCCGGTTTGTCGATACCAAATACCGGACCAAGACAATGGATAACATACTTGTTGGGCAAATTGTGTGCACCGGTTATCACAGCTTCACCCGGCCGTATCGGTGCAAGGGGACGGCACTCCTCTTCCAGGCCAGGCCCTGCCGCGCGATGGATCGCCCCGGCGACGCCACCGCCAATCCGCAATTCAGCGTTCGCTGCGTTTACCACTGCTGTTATATCGTCTTGTGAAGCGATATCTCCCTGGATAAGTTCGAGTGTCACGCCATTGACTGAATGTTTCATATTCATTGACCTCCCATCTTTATTTCCCTGATCAATTTCGAACGCAGTTCCATCAATTGCTTACTGATTCCAACTTTATAAATATGCGGGAATTCAAAACGCTTATGTTCATCGGAAAGCATGTGCATTCGTTCCCGGACATACTTTGCAATCTCATATGGTGATTCTTTTTTTATAATAACGTTGCCACCATCCATCACCTTTTGGGTGAGTTCTTCTTTCTCCATTGTGTCCATCCGTTTAAACATATCGGGTTTATGCGGATGGTACATCCAATCGACCCCCTCTTCAGTATCGAGCATAACCGCATCGCCATTGAATATACCTTCACCGTTTATATAACGGTATATTTTCTTTTTACCGGGTAATGTCATTTTTTCTATGTTGTCGGATATTTTCATTAATGGTTTCTCACCCACCATTGCAATTTTGTAAACACCGTCAAGAGCACCTTCATTGTTCCCGGTTATTAACCGGGTTCCGATGCCGAAACCATCAATAGGGGCATCCTGTGTATCCAAACTTCTTATGATATATTCATCCAATTGATTCGATGCGATTATCTTCACGTACTGTAATCCCGCTTCATCCAGCATTGCACGGGCACGTTTACTGAGATAGGCAAGGTCGCCGCTGTCCAGACGTATTGCCTGAAGTTTCTCGCCCCGTGCTTCCATCTCTTTCGCAACGGTAATAGCATTTGGTACACCACTCTCCAGGGTGTTGTATGTATCCACCAATAAAATACATTTGTCAGGAAAAACTTTCGCAAACTGACGGAATGCCTCCAGTTCATCGCCATACGTTTGTATCCACGAATGTGCCTGTGTACCGGTTGGTTTAAGGCCGAATAACCTGGCACTGAATACATTAGACGTCGAATCAATCCCCCCGATTATCGCTGCACGGGAACCGTGTATACCTGCCAAACCCTGTGCCCGCCGCAAGCCAAAATCCGATACGATTTTATCATTTGCCGCATACCGTATCCGGGCTGCTTTAGTTGCGATCAAGGATTCAAAATTGATAATGTTTAATAAAACCGTTTCAATGATCTGCGCTTCAATGATGTTACCCTCGACCCGTATAACGGGTTCGTTGGGAAAAACAATTTCTCCTTCGCGGGGTGCAAAGATGGTTAATTTATGTCTGAAATTATTTAAATAATTCACAAAATCTTTATGAAAACCGATCGATTCAAGATACTGACAGTCATCATCATCGAACCGGTACCGCTCGAGCATCTCAAGCAAATCCATAAGTCCGGCAAAAATTACAAATCCGCCACCGTATGGTATACCACGGAAGAAATAATCAAATACTGCAGGAAGATCTTTTTTTCCATTTAAAAAATGGCCCTGTGCCATGGTCAGCTCGTAGAGGTCTACGTATAATCCCGTATCATTTTTTAAAATGGGCATGGTAGTAACAATTAATTATTGTTGTGAGGGAATGATAATATAATCCTTTTCGGTTTTGAGCAGAAAACTGAGCATAATAACACCTGTAACGATCATTGCAGCAATAAGACTGATCGATGTAAAATTCCATCCGGCATCGAGCATCCAGCCAATAATGACCGGACTCACCGCCGTACTGAGCACTCCTAATGCCGTAAACAAACTTCGTATAGTACCAATATAACGTGTTCCGTACATTTCAGCAAGTACAGCACCTTTCACACTCTGACTTAATCCCATAGCAAATCCGGCAAGCGATAAATAGAATAATGCAATATACGGGTGAGAAAAAAATGCCAAGAGTGATACCCCGATTACAAACGGAATAAGGTACAGGGGAAAAAGTTGAACTCCCGAATATCTGTCAACCAGCGGTCCCGAAACAATCGAACCGAGCGTACGGGCAACGGCAAAACCGATAAAACACGTTGCCATCCACTCTATCGCCCACCCTTTTTGTTCTGCAAGTATGATCTGATAAAACAACAGCCCGGTAAGCATAAACGGCAACATTGTTCCGTTCAATGCAATAATATAAAACCGTTTATCAGATAGTAGTTGTACATAACTGAAATTATGTTTCTCCCGCTTATCCTCATTATTGTCGGTTGTGTCGGGCACTTTACTCAATAACCAGTAAATTAACGGTATAAGAATAATTCCTATAAGAATTGCGCTAAAGATAAGCGCTGCACGCCAATCATATAAGCCGATAACAAACCCGATCGTCACGGGGAAGATTGCTTCACCGATCGAGAAACCGAGCACGGATAAACTCAACGCTTTACCGCGGTTTTCTTCATAATGGCGCGACATCGATGTGAGCGCAATGTGACCGAGCAATCCCTGACCGGCAAACCGCAATCCGAATAATCCGATTACTACTCCCGCTATACTTCCGGAAAAAGCTATTACCAAACACGACATCAATAATATTACAGCAGTTATTACTGAAAACTTACGCAGCGAAACCGTATCGATCAACCGTCCGAAATACATGAGTGATACCGCACCAAGTATCGTTGCCCCTGCATATAAACCGCCAAAGGCAGCATTCGTCAACCCGAGCATAGCTATGAGGTTGGGAACGTATAATGAAATCAAAAACGTCTGCCCGAAACTCGAGAAGAACGTCATCATTATACCGAATGTTATAAAGCGTTTATTATCTTTGAAAAATAAAATATAATCCATTGATTCTCTTATATTTTTTGTACTACAATTACCCTTGTATCATCACTGTATCGTTTTTCAAAACCAAATGACCGGCACATGTAATCGAATGTAGTACGGTGATAAAACGAAACATGCGTGGAGTCGCGTGTGTAATACCATGTTTTAAATTGGTCGACCGACTCCCACATCTCGGTCATAACACCGAGGAAACCGTCCGGCACAAGAAGTGTTGCAAGTTTTTCTATCTCAGCTTCCGGATAGAAAAAATGCTCAAATGTTTCAGCACAAAAAACAAAATCATATTGTTGCCGGAGTTGTCCGGGATAAAATATCGGATCGTAATCGTCGCAATCTATCCCCTTCCTTCGGACAAGCTGCGATAATGTGGGTCCCGGACCACAGCCGTAATCCACACCCCGCATTCCCGGTTCAATAAACTCGAGCATTGGATCAATAATACGGTTGAGAAAATTTACATATCCTTCATTTTCTATTGTATTATTGTGCGTCTCGTATCTCGCCCGCTCTTCATCGACTGATAAAAAATATCTGCTATCGACAGAAATAAGATTACAGGATTGACACAAATAATATTCACGATCATCTGCACCATTCAGTTTCTGCAAACGAGACTGTTCGTTACAGAGTCTGCATTCGAAATTATTGTTCACCGGGAATCAATTGTTATTTATTGACACATTTGATACAACGGGAAGAATGCGGTAATGCTGCAAGCCGACCGAGCGGTATCTCCTGGCCGCATTTTGTGCAAATTCCATAGGTCTCCGATTCACACCGGGAGAGCGCGCCCTCAAGCGCCTGTAATCTCATTCTTTTATCTTCAAGTACCGCCTCATTTACACTCTTGCTCCCGAGTGCTTCCATTCGTGTCAACCTGCCGAGTGCATTATCGGGGGCAATCGGTTTAGTCATCTCTTCAAGTTCACGAATTTCTTCCTCGACTTCTTCGATTTGTTCAAGTATTAATTGTTTGAATTCCTCTCGCTGTTCGGGTTTCATATCGCCTCACGCCCGTTATTAACAATCGAAGTATCGGTTTTGAATTCGGAGGTAAAATGGAATTCCACATCCGGATGATTCTCAATTGCCGAGTTCAGGAGCCACTGCGATTCGGCAAAGAACACCGGATTCTCATCTTTATCGTAGTAAATATGACGTGATTTCGCACGCATAAACCCATCCAGCTTCCCCGGATCGTCAGAAGTGATCCAGCACGCCTTGGCATAATTCATCGGCTGGAAGCGACATGATGCACCGTACTCATGCTCAAGCCGGTACTGAATAACATCGAACTGCAATTCACCTACCGTGCCGACTATCTTTCTTCTGCCATCCTGATGAACAAATAGTTGTGCAACACCTTCATCGGTCAATTGTTCAATGCCTTTATCAAGTTGTTTCGATTTCATCGGATCGATATTCACAAGCTCTCTAAATATCTCGGGTGAAAAACTCGGAATCCCCCGGAACGTAAACGTTTCACCCTCGGTAAGTGTATCGCCGATCTTAAAGTTACTCCGGTCATATAATCCGACAACATCACCGGGGAACGCCTCATCGATAATGTTCTTGCTGCGCGCCATAAAGTTATAAGGATTATTAAAGCGCAGATTTTTCCCCAATCGTACGTGGTGGAAATATTTATCCCGTTCGAACTTACCGGAGCATACACGCAGGAACGCAATCCGGTCACGATGACGCGGGTCCAGATTTGCATGGATCTTGAAAATGAAACCGCTGAACTTTTCCTCTACAGGTTTTACCTGACGTTGATCGGTTTCACGTTCCTTTGGCGGTGGTGCTATTGAAATAAATGTCTCAAGCAGTTCGCGCACACCGAAGTTATTTAACGCGCTTCCGAAAAACACCGGCGCCACACTGCCGCTCAGATAATCGTTCGTATCAAACGGTTCGTATACACCTTCAACAAGCTCAACCTCTTCACGTAATCGTTCAGCATCGCCGGCAAGTTTATCATCAAGAACGGTATCACTCAGATCGTCAACTAAAAGCCGGTCATCCTCGATGGTTGTTTTACCTGATTTAAAAAGATAAATATTTTTTTCGTACAGATTATAAACTCCTTTAAATCCCTTCCCCATACCGATAGGCCAGGTCAGCGGACGAACCTTGATATCAAGCTTTCGCTCCAGTTCATCCATCAATTCAAACGGACGCATCCCCTCGCGGTCAAGCTTGTTGATAAATATAATGACCGGTGTATTACGCATACGACAGACATTCATCAGTTTCTCGGTCTGCTCCTCGACTCCCTTTACCGAATCAACTACGAGTATTACACTGTCAACGGCGGTCAGTGTGCGATAGGTATCCTCGGCGAAATCCTTATGGCCCGGCGTATCGAGGATATTGATAAACATGTTTTTGTATTCAAATGTCATCACCGAAGTGGCAACCGAGATACCCCGCTGTCTCTCTATGTCCATAAAATCGGAGGTGGCGCTCTTTCTGATCTTATTGGATTTCACCGCACCTGCGGTTTGAATCGCGCCCCCGAATAAAAGCAATTTTTCGGTGAGTGTCGTCTTCCCCGCATCCGGGTGACTTATGATCGCAAAAGTCCGTCGTTTTTGTATTTCTTGTTTAATGCTCATCATAATGTATTACTTTATTAAAATTCATAAACTTATAATGTACGGAATTTTAACGAAAATTACCATACCGCGTGATTTTATGGGGTTGCAGATACAGCCATTCTCCCTCTTCCCGCCACACTATGAAAACCCATTTACCGGCCGTTACGTTATCCTATATGGAGGAAGCTACTCAAGTCGTGAACTTTTCTCGAAAACTTGCGCATTTTTACTTGTTTTCGTATATTGATAAGCTTTAGATACTGGCTAACTCTATAGATAACTATGTTTGACAATTTAACAGAAAAATTTGAAGGTGTAATTAAGAAACTCCGCGGTCACGGCAAGATTTCCGAGGAAAATGTTGCCGAGACATTACGTGAGGTTCGCCGTGTTCTGCTTGATGCGGATGTTAATTATAAAGTCACAAAGCAGTTTATCGCCGATGTACGTGAGCGGGCACTCGGAAAGGATGTACTGCAAAGCATCACACCCGGGCAGCAGTTCGTAAAAATTCTGAACGATGAGCTCATCAAATTGATGGGTGAAACAAATACCGGCATCACCTTCGCCCCTACCCCGCCGACAGTAATACTTGTCGCCGGATTACAGGGATCAGGTAAGACTACTTTCACGGCCAAGCTTGCCCATTATCTGAAGACAAAGGGCAGATTGCCTTTGATGGTTGCGGCAGATATCTATCGACCGGCAGCAATCGATCAGCTGGATACACTGGGTAACCAAAACGACATTCCTGTTTATATTGACAGAGACAACGATGCAGTATCGATAGCAAAAGATGCTATCAATCACGCGCGGAAGAATGCCCGTGATGTTGTCATCATTGATACCGCAGGACGAATGCATATCGACGAAAAGATGATGGATGAAGTAGCTGGTATTCGCGATGCAGTGTCTCCAAGCGAAATACTTTTTGTTGTTGATTCGATGACCGGTCAGGATGCCGTTAATACGGCGAAAGCATTTCACGACCGGTTGAATTACGACGGTGTGGTTTTGACTAAACTTGACGGAGATACCCGCGGCGGTGCTGCACTCTCAATTCGTGCCGTGGTTGAAAAACCTATTAAGTTTGTCGGTGTCGGTGAGCGAGTCGACGCCCTTGAACCATTCTATCCCGACAGAATGGCTTCACGTATACTCGGCATGGGCGACATCGTTACGCTCGTCGAGAAAGCGCAACACCAAGTTGATGAAAAGCAAGCGCAGGATCTTGAAAAGAAACTACGAAAAGCGGAATTCACCTTCGAAGATTTTCTTGATCAACTACAACAGATAAAAAATATGGGGCCGCTCAGTGATGTGCTTTCAATGATACCCGGCATGAACAAAATGCCCAATGTTAAAAATGTTGATGATGGTGAACTGGTACGGGTTGAGGCGATCATCAAGTCGATGACCGCAGAAGAGCGGAAGAAGCCTCAGATATTAAACGGAAGCCGGCGACGTCGTATTGCGATGGGGAGCGGGACGACCGTACAGGAAGTGAACCGGCTGATCAAGCAGTTTAATGAAATGCAAAAAATGATGAAATCCTTTTCTAAAGGAAAAGGAAAAATGAAAGCAAAGAATTTAATGAAAGGTATGGGCGGCGGTATGCGCATGCCATTTGGTTAAAATTTTTAATTACATAATTAATAAGCAATAATAATTTATCAGGAGGAACACGTTGGCAGTACGCTTGCGTTTACGACGGGTCGGAAGAAAGAAATCACCGATCTACAAAGTTGTTGCAGCCGATAAACGGTCGCCCCGTGATGGGCGTTTTATTGAATCGGTCGGGCAATACGAACCACTTAGAAAAGAGAATACTGTTGAATTCAATGAAGAACGGGTTATGTACTGGCTGAAGAACGGCGCTCAACCGTCGGCTACGGTACAAAATCTGCTTCGAAGCCAAGGATTATGGCTTAAATGGTCGTTGCTGAAAAAAGGTGCGGATGAAAGTACGATAACCGAGCAGCTTGAGAAATTCTCAATGCAACGGGCCGAACGGGATCAGCGGGCAAAAGAAAAATCGGCTGAGAAGAAAAAAGACAAAGCAGCTGCCGAAGCAGAAAAACCGGCCGAAGCTGAAACCGCTGCAGATGAAACTCAAAAAGCTGAGGAAAAACAGGAATCTCCGCAACCTGCAGAAGAGCAGCAAGATGCACCTGCTGAAAAAGAAGCCGATGCACCGGCAGAGGAACAAGCTTCACCAGAAGAAGAACAAAAAACGCAAGAAGATGCCACTCCGGATAAAACATCTGATTCACCAGATGAATCGAAGAAAGAGGAAACTCCCGGAGAAGATTCAACAAAGAAAGAATAAGAGAAAGTTTACCTTTTTCCCAACTTGATGTACTACGGTATGTGTGTAGGTTGACAAAGCTATCAATGTATCCGTCTGTGGTTCAAATACATACCGGCACCACAAACGGAACTCGAGGTGGCAAAATGCTTCAAAAGGAGGTGTCGCCATGAAGGAATTCGTTGAGTACATCGCCAAGGAGCTGGTAGATGCACCCGATACAGTCGAAGTGAATGAAGAACATAAAAATGATAAAGTAGTTGTGAAACTCAAAGTTGGGGAAGACGAAATCGGTAAAATCATCGGTAAAAAAGGACGCACCGCTTCGGCATTTAGAGTGCTGTTCAGCGCAGTTGCGGCGAAACACGGGAAACGGGGTATCCTCGAAATAATTGAATAGCCCCGGATGATGTCAAAATACATAATCGGATCAATCGCTCGACCCGTCGGGCTCAAAGGCGAAGTTATTATAAATCCCGACACCTATGATATAAACCGGTACTTCGAGCTTGATGCAGTGTATGCAGGAAGATCCGAAGAAACAAGTACAATACTATCAATTGAGTCGGTCCGGATTCACAAGGGGCGTCCCGTTATTAAATTCGAATCCATCGACTCGCGCAGTGATGCCGAGAACATCGTCGACTATGTACTGTTCATCGATGAGAAAGACCGGGTCGAACTGCCGGAGGGGATATATTTTATTCATGACATAATCGGCATGCACGTATATTCCATTGATGAAGAATTTATTGGCATAGTCAAAGATGTCCTTACACTTCCGGCACAGAACATTTATATTGTGCATCATAACAATAAGGAAGTAATGATACCGGCGGTCGATGAATTTATAGAGTCAATTGATAACGAAGATAAAATCATCCGCATCAAACCGATAGAAGGTTTGCTCGAGTAAATGCATGCGTATCGATATTGTTACCGGTTTACCGGATATTTTAACAAGTCCGCTCAATGAGAGTATTATCAAGCGCGCACAGGAAAGCGGCAGCGTCATTATTGAGATTCATAATTTAAGAGAGTATACTCACGACCGCCATCAGACTATCGACGATACGCAGTATGGCGGCGGTGCGGGGATGGTTTTAAAGCCCGAGCCGTTATTTGAATGCATCGATGCCCTGCAACAAGCCCGGAAATATGACGAAATAATTTATATGACGCCAGACGGTGAACGGTTTACACAGTCGATGGCGACAGAATTATCGCTCAAACAAAACATTATTCTTATATGCGGGCATTATAAGGGTGTCGATGAACGAGTTCGTGAAGCACTGGTAACCAAAGAAATTTCGATCGGTGATTATGTTTTAACCGGCGGTGAGCTTGCAGCAGCTGTTGTTGTGGACGCGGTAGTCCGGTTACTGCCGGGTGCTTTACACGATAGTACTTCGGCAATGAGCGATACATTTCAGGATAATTTGTTGGGTGCACCCGTTTATACCCGACCGCCTGAATATCGCGGTATGAAAGTTCCCGATGTATTGCTCACCGGCAATCATAAAGCAATTGAGGAATGGCGGCAGGAACAACGAATAAAACGGACGAAAGAAAAAAGACCGGATCTGCTGGATGATTGAAGCAATGCAGAGTATATAATTTGAGAAATTTATTAGTAAGTAAAAGCAACTAATTCTTGACAGGAGAAAGTAACAATGGATAAAGTTCGTCTTGTAGAGACAACGCAGATAAAACCCGAACTGACCGAATTTAAACCGGGTGATACGGTAAATGTACATATCCGCGTAATTGAGGGTGAAAAAGAACGCATTCAGCAATTTCAGGGTATTGTTATCAGTCGCAAAGGTAGCGGTTTAAACGAAACGTTTACCGTACGAAAGATATCCGAAGGTGTGGGTGTTGAACGCATATTCCCCGTTCATTCACCGCGTATTGCAAAAATAGATAAGATCCGGGACGGCAATGTTCGGAAGGCAAAATTATATTACCTCCGTCATCTTACCGGTAAAGGGGTCAGACAGAAAACGAGCTAATGGCATCACAATCGGTAGCAATCGGACTTATCAACGATATCTTTGCACAACCATTAACGTACGCGCTTGAAAAAAATAGTATCGCTCATCCTTTTACGTTGCGACATTCCTCGCTGGCGGAAAACGCCCAACAATTAGCCGCCGGTGAGGTTGATGCCGCGCTGGTTTCACCAATCGATTATGCCAAACATTCTTTAGAGTGGGAGATTATTCCCGGTCTCGGTATTGCATCGTACGGGGTAACGGGAGCTGCAAAACTCCTTTTTAAGAAAGATCTCATAACTATCTCCACCATTGCATCCGATCTTCGCTTTCCCACCGAAATGATTGTATCGCAGATTGTCTTTATCGAGAAGACCGGAGAAAAACCGCAATTTATAACACAAGGTGTGCAGCCCGGCATTATTCCCGAAAAAACCGACGCTGTATTACTTGTCGGTGACGATGCATTGCCGGTAAAAACAATTCAGGAAGGTGTTTTCGATATATCCGAGGAGTGGAACGATGTCGCTGAACTTCCCCTTGTCCATGCAGTATTTGCCGTAAAACGAGATACCATCTCACTAACCACCGCAGCACTTCTGCTTCAATCACATGCATACTATCAAGAACACAGAGAGGGAATTATCCAGGACCTGTCTGAATCCCGCGGAATCGATTCAGAACGCCTGAACATGCATTTTAGCGAAGAACTCCGCTTCACACTTGATGAACTTGATATCGATGGAATTAAAGAAATTTTCAGGCACTGTTTTTTCCACGGTATGCTCGGCGAAATTCCGGAAATCATTTTCTCACAGGCAGCTTCCGCTGATCAATCCCGCATGAATTGATTTATTTGCCTGCTATTTTTACACACCAAAATCCCGAAATATATATCCCCACATTTTGAATTTCACAGAAAATTAGCTTACATTTACATAATTAAGCTATCGGGATTTAAACCTTTACTTTAAGCGATGCTGAAACACCTGCACATAAAAAACTATGCGCTTATCGAGAATATTGATATCGACTTTGAACGGGGATTAAATATTCTCACCGGCGAAACCGGTGCAGGCAAATCTATCCTCATCGGTGCAATTGGTTTACTCCTCGGCGAACGGGCAAGCAGTGATACTGTTCGTCAGAATACTGGAAAGACAGTAGTCGAAGCTCTATTCGGCATAGATAAAAACGAAACGCTCACTTCCCTGCTCAAAGAAAATCAAATTGACTGGATGGAACCATTGATTGTACGACGCGAGGTGACAGCAAGCGGACAGAGCCGCGGTTTCATTAATGATACTCCGGCAAATGTAAAAGTAATGAAAGCACTTGGTGAATTACTCGTCGATTTGCATGGACAACACGAGCACCAATCACTGCTGCGTGTAAATATGCATGCGAAACTGCTTGATGACTTCGGCGGATTAACTGGCATTGTAGCCGAATATAAGAAAAACTACAAAGAGTTGCAGCGCCTTTTTAATGAATTGCACACGCTCCGCGAGCGTGAACAGTCACTGATAGAGAAAAAAGACCTCTATGCATTTCAGATCAACGAGATTGATAAAATAGACCCGCAGCCAGATGAAGAGACCTCTCTTGAAACGGATTTGAATATTCTTGAAAATGCCGAGACACTCTATGAACAAACACAACAGCTTTATGAACTGCTGTATGAAAGTGAACGCTCGGTGTATGAAATGCTTGTCATCACGCGCAACAGGCTTGATTCACTTGCAGATATCGATCCGGCATTCGAAGAGTTTAAAAATGAAACCTCATCGGCCGAAGCGATCGTAAACGAGATAGCAAAATTTCTGCAAGGATACAACTCAAGAATAGAATTCGATCCGGAGCGACTTGAACAACTTCGCGACCGGCTCGGACAACTTTCTTTGTTAAAGAAAAAATACGGCGGTACTATAGAAAGCATTATAGAACACAGAAAAAACTATCGGCAGGGAATTAGACCTTGCAGAGAATTTTCAGGATTCAATCGATGCATTGAAAAAGGATATCGAAAAAGCCAGAGCGGAACTCTCTTCTATTGCCGAGCGTCTCTCTTCCAAACGAAGAGATACGGCAAAGAAAATATCAAAAATGATCGGCAAAGAATTATCGACGCTTGGAATTCCAAATGCAAACTTCGAAGTACAAATTACGACCCGGCCGGATACCTCGGGTGAATTAAACGACGAAAAAGCATTCGTTAAACTCGGTAAAGAGTTTTATCCGGCATACAACAATGGTATAGATAAAATCGAATTTTATATTTCAACTAATATCGGCGAACCGCCGAAACCTCTGGCAAAAGTAGCATCCGGCGGTGAAATATCCCGCATTATGCTTGCGATGAAATCGGTGCTTGCTAAAAGCGAGCGGTTGCCGTTATTAATATTCGACGAAATCGACGTCGGTGTCAGCGGCAGAATTGCACAGGCAGTGGGTAAAAGCTTAAAAAATCTTTCCGGCTATCATCAGATAATTGCAATCACGCACCTGCCGCAAATTGCAGGGCTGGCTGATAGTCATTATGTTGTAGAAAAAATCGAGGACGGGAAACAAACTGCCACACGTGTCCGCAAATTAACAACGGAAGAACGCGTTCACGAGGTCGCCCGTCTGCTCAGCGGTGAAGAGATCACCGAGGCAGGAATTGCCGGTGCAAAAGAATTGATGCGAACATCATGAGGAATGGATCAACTAAAAACTGGAAACTGATAACTAAACCTTTAGACTATGTCACTTAGAATATACAATACCCTATCGCGAAACAAAGAAACGTTTATACCGGTTGATGAAAACCAGGTCGGTATCTACGTCTGTGGACCAACTGTCTATGGTGATTCACATATCGGGCATGCAAAAAGCTATGTCTCCTTTGATATAGTTGTGCGACATTTACGGTATCTCGGTTATTCAGTGTTATATATACAGAACATTACTGATGTCGGTCACCTTACCGACGATGCCGACGAAGGCGAGGATAAAATCGAAGCGGAAGCCCGGAAACGAAAACTCCAGCCAATGGCAGTTGTCGAACATTACACACGCAGTTATTTTGAAGATATGGACCTGCTTAATATTCTCCGTCCGGATATATCACCGCGCGCTACCGGTCATATTATCGAACAAATTGAAATTATAAAAACACTTATCGAGACCGGGTATGCTTATGAAGCCAACGGATCGGTATATTTCAGCATCGAAAAATTTAAAGAGTATGGTAAACTTTCCGGAAGATCGATTGATGAAATGATCGCAGG
>SL_3KL_010_SEDDRAFT_10000390_pt1 | contig 35487 bp, 30 predicted proteins | sample SodLakKL_010_SED_2_FD_10381 | JGI IMG/M metagenome (IMG submission 10381) | reverse complement strand
AATCTCCAGACGTAGTTCCAGGACATCTTTGTAGAAAGGGTGCAGATTTCACTACATGTTCAACAAATGAGTGCATCAAGTAGGAGATGATGTCCTTTTTGAACAACACCTTTATATCACCAAATTCAACGATTTAATCTCGAACTCAAGTTTGTTATGTTATGGCTAACAGATCCTGAAATTGGGTTAAATCGGTAATCGTTTTTCCCATTAAATCAGCCTATATTTATACGAAAAACGAAGACCTTATTTTATGACAGAAACCCCGAACCTGCTGCTCAAACAAGTAAAACCCGTTGGTGATGGATTTGACGGGGAGAAGACAACCAATATTCGAATAAAAGATGGTGTAATTGCGGAGATATCAAGCAGCCTTGAACCCCGCGATGAAGAAGAGGTTTTTGATGCCAAAGGCGCATATGTGAGTGGCGGCTGGATGGACATGCACGTTCATTTTCGCGAGCCGGGATACGAGCATAAAGAAACCATCGAGACGGGCTGTCGTTCGGCCATGTTTGGTGGTTTTACCGAGGTAGCCTGTATGCCCAACACAAAACCGGCTATTCATACCCGCGATGTTGTGGAGTTCATCAAAAACAAATCGAATTACCAGCTTGTGGATGTGCACCCGATCGGCTGCGTAACCAAAGAAAGAGCTGGCAAATCCATCGCTGAGATGTCTGATATGAAACAGGGCGGGGCGGTAGCCTTCAGTGATGACGGCGACCCTGTCTACAATTCTCAGGTGATGCGTGTGGCTCTCGAATATTCATCCATGCTTGGGATGCCCATCATCAATCACGAAGAAGATCTGGATCTTTCCCGCCCCGGACATATGCACGAAGGGGTGGTATCTACCCGCCTCGGGCTTGAAGGAACCCCCGGAATTGCCGAAGAGATCATGATTGCGCGGGATATTATGCTGGCTGAGTTTACGGGCGGCCATGTTCATGTGGCACACATCAGCACACGAAATGCAGTTGACCTGGTCCGGCGGGCAAAAGCCAAAGGCCTCAACGTAACCACCGAGGTTTGTACCCACCATTTTGATCTTACCGACGAAGAAATTGACCGCCGGCATTTCGACACGCACGTAAAAATGCATCCTCCGCTTCGAACACAGGATGATGTGGATGCCATGGTTGAAGGGTTGAAAGACGGCACTATTGATGTAATTTGTACAGACCATGCACCGCATTCAGTGGAGGAGAAAGAGGTTGAATTTATTTATGCACCAAATGGAATCATCGGACTGGACACCGCCTGGAGTATTTGTGTGAATCGGCTGCTGAAGTCAGGAGAAATGGAGCTTGAGCAAATACTGGAAAAACTGATCGCAAAACCGAGAGAAATTCTGAATCTTGAGATTCCGTATATCAAAAAAGGAAATAAAGCCAACCTTACACTGTTTAATACAGACGAGGAGTGGACCTATCACCCCGGTGAGGTGCGTTCCAAATCGAAAAACTCTCCCTATATTGGCGAAACCCTGACCGGACGGGCCATAGCCTTGTACAATAAAGGGCGATTTGCTGAAAACAGGCTCAAAAACTGATTCTTCTTTAAAAACTCATGCAGGTGTTAACCCGGATTTTTTTGTTGACTGTACTATTCCTGAGTTTTCATCACAACGGAAGCGCCCAAAATGATGATGAAATTCTTCAGGAGCTGGAGATATTTGAAAAATTTGGCCAGGTTTCCACATCTGATTTGCAGATAGATCCCGATCACACCTATCCTTATGAGTTTCTGACCAAAGAGTCCACAATCCGGGTTGAAGAAACATCCAGGGGCATCATTGCATTTATCGATTATTTGATCCGGGTTAAAGTCTTCAGCGACGATCCGCTTTCGCAGGCCGAAGCATCAATGGTGGGCATTCCCTACTATTTTGCCGATGGCCTTGAGCAGGTGAGGCATGTGGAGGGAATCACTCATAACCCAGATGGCAGCCGCACGCACCTCGATCTTGATCAGCTTCGTACGGTTGAAATAAATTCGCGGTACAGGATGATTGAATTCGAAATGCCGGATGTGGAACAGGGGGCCATACTTGAGTATAAATACCGCATTGAGCGACGATATATTGAGGAACTGCCCGATTTCTACTTTTCAGAGCGCGTACCTGTGCGTGAAGCAAATTTGTATTTCAAAAAGCCCGAATTTGCCCGGTATAACGCCATAGAGGCAAACGCCGATTTCGATATCCAATTCAACGAGCACTATATAGATACCAGCAGTATTCCTCACGTTTTTACCTATCAGCGGCCCGATCCCGTGTACATTCAGCAGTGGACGGCAGAAAAGGTACCGGCCGTGGAGGTTGCCAGTTATATCTCTTCGATTGATGATATCCGGGCAAAAATCAAATTCCAGATCAGTGAGTTCGGAATTCCCCGGCAGCCACTTGAAAATAGCTGGGAGTTTGTAAAAGCCCAGATTTTGCGCAACAATAATCCATACGAATACATTGAGTCGTTTTCTTATCTGGAAAGGGTTGGGGCAGATATTGCCGCGGAAAAAGATGACCTGGTTCAGGTGCAGGATTCCGTTTTTCAATTTGTAAACGAGAATGTTCAGTTCGACGGACAAAATGCGGTTTTCCCCCAACGGGGCCTGGCTCATGTTCTGAATGGCAATCCCGCAAATCGGGCAGAAATCAACATGGCGCTGCTTGCACTGTTACGCGGCGCTGGGATTGATGCCAGCCCTATGTATCTGTCCGGGCGAGAGTTTGGCCGCATCAACAAAGAATTTCCGTCGCTCTACCAGTTTAATCAGATGATCGTGTTCAGCACTATAGACGGCGAACGCTTTTTCATGGATGGGGCATTTTCGCACAGTCTGCCCAATCTCATCGCAACCGAATCATACACAAACACGGGAATGATTCTGTACACCGATGATTTTGAATGGCTTGACATCACACCTGACCGAAGCCTGTTCCACATGGATATTTCGATTGATGCTGATTTGACCAGAGACGGTACACTGAGAGGAAACTTGTCAGCCACTACCCGGGGCTATTCATCCCGCCAGATTCGTCAGAGTCTTGATACAGGCACCCCGCTTAGCGAAATTGTTTCGGAAACGTTTTTTGATATTTATCCCGAAGTGATGATCGAAAATATACAAATTGAGATCGATGAAGAGGACCGGGATATTGTAAGGGCAAATGCACGGTTTGAAATTTCTGAGTATGCCATTTCATTTGCTGAAGGGCTAGAATTCAGGCCAAAAGCAGTAGGCTATCTGTTTGCGAATCCGTTCGAAGCGGGCGACCGAAGTGTACCGGTAACACTGGATGCCCCCGAATTTTTGTCGATGAATTATACAATTAATTTGCCGCAGGGTTTTTATTTTGATGTATCTGGCGAAACTCGTTCAACCGGGTTGAGCGGCGCCTCACTTTTTGAAGAATATCTGGCCGACGGAAACACCATCGAATACTCGTTTGATATTAACATTCAGCGAAAAGAGTTTGCCGCTGATGAATATACTCAGCTTCGTGAAATATATGAGCGCTGGGTATCGCTCAGCAACGATACATGGTACATTGAAGAGAACTGATTATGATTCTTGCGATTGAAACATCCACACTGGTTTGCTCTGTGGCCATTGGGAGGGGCCTCAGGCCATCCGTGGAGAAACGAATTGAGGGGCGCGGGGTGCACTCCGAACGTACATTCACATTTATCCGGGAACTGCTGGAACGGAATAAAATCGGAGTTGAAGACCTCGATGCAGTACTCTTCAGCAGCGGACCGGGGTCGTACACCGGGCTTCGAATAGGCGCCGCGGCTATCAAAGGACTGCTCTTTCAAAGAAATGTTCCGTTATTTACACTTCCAACACTCATTGCTTTCTCAGTTCCGCTTTTGGATAATATCTCGACAAGAGTACACTCTGTAATTGATGCGAGACGGGAGCACCTCTATCACCAAAAAATTGAATCAGATAGCAGCAAAAAAATAACTATAACAAAACCGGCAGTTAAAAAAATTACCCGATTGGAAGAAGAAATTATCCGTGGTGATGTGGTTGTGGGCACCGGATGGAATCGCATCAATGTTGAATTTAAAGACGATGTTACCTGGTTGGGCAGTGAAGCCATTTCAGCCAAAAACCTGATATTGGGCTGGAACCGCCCTGAGATCAAAGAGCTGTTTGAGCAGAAAAATCCTGTAGAGTTTGAGCCGGATTATCTATCCATGTCTCAGATAAATAATTCGCCGGCAGGGTGACTTCCGGCGGTTATCCGGAAATCCTGAACTCCATTTTATTTTGATAAAGATTTTTGCTTCGGGCATTATTCGTTATTTTGTGAAGTGGTAAATAATTTTAAATAATCAGACCTGAAAATTATAAACCTCCGCAAGCAGTTCAATTGGATTACCCGGCAAAACTGAGCGGATTGTATCGGAAAAAACAAATAAAGGTACCTTATGTCGTGGTTTAAAAGAAAAGACACCAATATTCAAACCAGTAAAAAGAAAGATATGCCGGAAGGCATTTGGGTTAAAGTTCCCGAAACGGGAGAGACGATTCACCGGCGCGAACTTGAAGAAAATGTCTGGGTGGATCCATTGAGCGGATACCACTTTCGGATCGGGAGTAGAGAGTATTTTTCTTTTCTGTTTGATGAGGGCAAATTTACCGAGATTGCTGATGACATTTTACCAACCGACCCTCTCGGATTTGAAGACCGCAAAAAGTATAAAGACCGGATTGTTCAGACCCAAAAAAAATCAGGACTATCAGATGCCTGCAGAGTAGGAGAGGGCAAACTGGATAAGCATGATGTTGTGATTGCTTGCATGGATTTTTCATTCATAGGCGGGAGCATGGGGTCCGTTGTTGGTGAAAGACTTAGCCGTGCTATCGATCATTCCAGAAGTAAAAAATTTCCGCTCATCATCATTTCACAATCCGGTGGTGCCCGAATGATGGAGAGCGTTCTCAGCCTGATGCAAATGCCCAAAACATCGGCCAAACTGGCCCTGCTCGATAAAGAAAACGTTCCTTTTATATCGGTTCTGACCAACCCCACTACCGGTGGTGTTACAGCAAGTTATGCGATGCTGGGCGATTTTAACATTGCAGAACCGGGAGCATTGATCGGATTTGCCGGGCCGAGGGTTATTCGCCAAACGATTGGCCGGGATCTGCCGGAAGGTTTTCAAACATCGGAATATCTGCTTGAACACGGTTTTCTCGATTTCATCGTGAAACGGCCAAAGATGAAAAAGAAACTTTCGCGATTGCTGCACATTCTGAAAAATAAATCATGAGATTCGCTGATTACGCAAAAATTTATGTAACGGCCGGAGATGGCGGCAGCGGAATGGCTCATTTCCGCCGTGAAAAATGGGTGCCAAAGGGCGGCCCTGATGGCGGCGATGGCGGCAAAGGAGGGGATGTTGTTTTAAAAGGAAATGCACAGCTCAATACCCTTCTCGACCTTCGATATCGAAAATTTATAAAAGCCAAATCGGGTGAACGCGGCGGAACGTTTAAAAAAGCCGGAAAAGACGGAAACGGTGAAATACTTCAGGTTCCTCTCGGTACGGTTGCTTTTGATGCAGAAACTAAAGAACGCCTGGGAGAAATTACCGAACATGGTCAAAAAATTGTCATTGCAAAAGGTGGCAAGGGTGGGCTGGGTAACTGGCATTTTAGAAGTGCAACCAACCAGACTCCGCAGCATGCACAGGAGGGCGAATCGGGTGAGGAACGTGTGATTGAACTGGAGCTGAAACTGATTGCTGATGTGGGCCTGGTCGGTTTTCCCAACGCAGGCAAAAGTACACTTCTTTCGGCAATGTCAGAGGCAAAACCGAAAATTGCCGACTATCCGTTTACTACTCTTGAACCCAACCTGGGAGTGGTTACCACGACAGATTACCGGAGTTTTGTGATTGCCGACATTCCCGGAATTATTGAGGATGCCCATCAGGGAAAAGGGCTGGGAATCCGCTTTTTAAGACATATTGAACGGAACAAGGTACTGCTGTTTATGGTAGCCTGTACCAGTGATATTAAGAATGAGTATCAGGCGTTGCTGCATGAGTTAAAATCGTACAGGAGTGATCTGCTCGATAAACCGCGAATGCTTGCTATCACCAAAATGGATTTAAAGCCGGGTTTTGAACTGGATGAGCCGGTTCAGATTGGAGATGATGTGGATATAATCGAAATTTCATCGGCAACTGACCATAATATGGATGTACTGAAAGAAAAAATCTGGGAAAAATTGCAGGTTTTGGATGAAGAAGAGGAGTCTTGAGAGAATTATCAGGGCAAATTTGCTATCTTTTTTTGGTTTAGTCGGAAGTTCTTAAGAATTAAATGCACAGACTTTGGAACGCGAAAATCATTACAGAGCGCTTTTGGCACTTCAACTGGTGCCGGAACTTGGGCCGAGGAGGATCAAACTTCTGCTTGAAAAAACCGGAGTGAAAGATGCATCCGAAATTTTCGGATTGAATCTTAATGAGATCCTTCGAATAGACAGTTTCGGTAAACAGGTAGCTAAAAATATCCTTCAATTCGACAGTTGGAAAAAAGTGGACAAGATTCAGGCACAGACGGAAAAATCCGGAGCTTTTCTTGTTTCTGTTGATGATCCGCACTATCCGGCACTTCTTCGCCATATTTACGATCCGCCAGCACTTTTGTGGGTTAAAGGAAAACGGGAAGCTTTGAATCTTGATGGCATAGCTGTGATTGGCACCCGAAGACCGGGAAAATATGGAATTGAACAAGCGCAGTTATGGGTACGGAAACTGACAGATTCGGGGCTTTGCATCAATAGCGGGCTTGCCTATGGAATTGATGCCATTGCCCACCGGGAAGCTCTCAATTCCGGCGGTAAAACGGTTGCAGTACTCGGTTCGGGAATCGATGTGATTTATCCGGCTAAGAACAGTCACCTTGTTCACCGTATGATTGAAAATGGCGGGGCTGTCATCACAGAATACGCTCCCGGATCAGCACCCGACGCCGTAAATTTTCCCGAACGGAACCGGATAGTAAGCGGAATGAGCCACGGTGTTCTTGTTGCGGAAAGCGGCATCAAGGGCGGAAGTATGATTACGGCAAGAAGCGCACTGGATCAAAACCGGGAAGTGTTTGTGGTACCTCATCGGTTAAACTATCCCGGTGGTGAAGGCTGCAATTATCTGATCAAAACAGGACAGGGAAAACTGATTCAGAACTTATCGGATGTATTGGATGAAATTTCCGTTCAAGCCGGTGACGTTTCAAAAAAAGCGGAGCCGGTTTCAAAGAAATGGGAGACTATGGAGCTCGGTGAAGATGAAAAATTAATCTGCTCGCTTCTCAATCAGTGTGAACTGCATATCGATCAGATCAGTGAAAAAACCGGCAGACAGGCCTTTACACTACTACCAATACTGCTCGATCTGGAAATGAAGGGAGCTGTGAAACAGAAAGCGGGAAAATATTTTGAACTCTGCTGAATTTCTGACGAGGATTCCGCCCATTCAGAGCAGAATTACCATGCATCGACATTTATTGAATCGATTTGCTACCTGTTTGTTATTTAGAAATCGCAATATTAGAGTTATTTTTAAGCAGATCACATGATTCGAGTACATGACGTTATATTATCCGAAGATATTGCAACAGCAAAATTTGCCTGTGATATCAGTAAATGCAAAGGCGCCTGCTGTGTAATTGGTGACGCCGGTGCACCGGTAGATAAAAAAGAAATCCCGGTGTTGCGAAAAGCCTTTCGAGAGTTGAAAGGCAAGCTGAATTCCGAAGCGGTAAAAGTTGTTGAGAAGAAAGGAGTTGTACAGGCCAATTCGAACGGAGGCTATGAAATTTCATGTATTGAATCGGGTGAATGTGTATTTGTTCAAAAAGATGAAAATGGTGTGGCAACCTGTTCCATTCAGCATGCTTTTTATAATGGAGATTTTCACTGGGAAAAACCGATCAGTTGTCATCTTTATCCCGTACGGTTAAAACATATTGCAGGGTTTGATTATGCCAATTTTGAATATATACCCGAGTTGTGTTCGGCGGGTTGCCAGAGGGGTAATGATGATGGAAAATACCTGGCAGATTTTCTGAAAACCTCGCTGGAACGCAGGTACGGAAAACAGTGGTATTCCGACTTTTTGGAGGCATGTAAACAGGTAAGAAACGGTTCAGAAACTTAGATGCTTAAAACCGGACAAAACATATCGCAAAAGCAGTCGCTTCAGCAGAAACTGTCTCCGCAGCAGATTCAGTTTGTGAAATTGTTGCAGCTTCCCACACTGGGTATGGAGCAGAGAGTGAAGCAGGAGATTGAGATGAACCCTGTGCTTGAGGAGGCCGATCCTGTGCTTGAAGAATCATTGTCCGAGAGCGAAATGGCCGGGGATGAACAGGAGCCGAAAAACCCGGAAGAAGAGAATGAAATTGAACCTGTCGATCAAAACGACGAAATAGACTGGGAGTCGTTTATCCAAAACACAGAGTACGACGGAGAGAATTATTCATATTCTTACAGCGGGGAAGAAGACTGGAAAGATCTGCCAAATCCGTATCATGAGTCATTGCTCGAGGAGCTGGAACAGCAGGTTGCTCTGCTGGATTTGGATGATGATGAAAAACTGATTGCCGATCAGATTTTGGGATCTCTGGATGAAGATGGTTATTTCCGGCGCGAACCCGAAGCTGTGGTGGATAACATAGCCTTTAACCACGGAAGACTTGTAGAGAAAAAACAGGTTGAGCATGTTCGTAAACAGATTCAAAAACTGGAACCGATCGGAATTGCATCGAGAGATTTGCGCGATTGCCTGCACTGCCAGGTAAAATATACGGATGGAGACAGTGCAATTCGGCAAATAGCCCTGAAATTACTTGAAGATGAATGGAATGCATTCGAAAAGAAACATTTCGACAAACTGAGATCCCGGCTCAGTGTTGATGATGAAATCCTGAAAAAAGTTTTTGAACTGATCAGGAGCCTGAACCCAAAACCCGGCGCTGTTATCAATCCCGATGAAGAATCCCAACAATATATTGAACCGGATTTCGAAGTTTATTTTGTGCCCGAAGATGAAGAAAACAAAAAAGAGGGCGAATTTATAATCCGGCTGAACAGAAGGAATGTACCTCCCTTGAGAATTTCGCCGGAATATAAAACAATGTGGGACGATCTGAAAAAGAATAAAAAGAAGGGAGCTGACAACAATGCGAGAAAATTCATCAAAGAGAAAGTAGAATCAGCTCAGTGGTTTATTGATTCGATCCGTCAGCGGCAAAACACGCTGATGAAAACCATGAAAACCATCGTTGAACTGCAGGAAGAGTTTTTCAAGTACGGGGAAGGCTTAAGGCCAATGATTCTAAAAGATATTGCTGAACGAATTGAAATGGATATCTCTACAGTTTCGAGGGTGGTAAACGGCAAATATGTTCAGACCAATTTTGGGGTTTTTGAACTGAAATATTTTTTTAGTGAAGGGCTGGAAACCGACAGTGGTGAAGATGTGTCGAGCAGAGAAGTGAAGAAAATTTTGCGGGAGGTTATAGATAATGAGAATAAACAAAAACCCCTGAGCGACCAGGCATTGGCAAATATACTGAAAAAGAAAGGCTATAAAGTGGCCAGAAGAACAGTGAGTAAGTACCGGGAGAGCCTGCAAATTCCCGTTGCACGCCTCAGAAAACAGATTCTCTGATCCAGAATCTTAAAAAATGGTTTTTAAGGCAGCCACAAAGTCAGTTCAACAGTTTCGAAAAATCCCGGAATAAAGAGGATAAACAGAAATACCGAGATCAGTATTAACACATGCAGGCCCACCGTCAAAAAGATGTTTAATGTTCGGTATTTAGTCAGATATTTCGAGGCGTCTATCGCGGCAAAGTTGAAGCTGAAAAACCAGATCAGTAAAAATAACCCGCCTGCCACAAGTGCCCACTCCACAGCAACCTGTTGCTGTTCCATGTAAACCAAAATGGTAATAATCAAGAGATTGGGAGTTAAAATCCAGCTATAAAGATTTACAGCCTGACTCAGATGTTTCAATTCTTTGTTGAGCAGATAAATCCAAAACACTGAAACAAGGTGCGAAAGAAAAGCGAGAATAATCCCGATTACAAAAAAACTTTCAGCTTCGTAGCCTGCAATCATAATTGCCGGAAAGTGGTGACTAAGCGCACTCAGGCCCGAATTGGTAAACAAAATGTTTGAGAAAGTGTAGAAAAACAACCCGACGATAAAGCCGTGCTGAATTAACAGGGTAATACCGGATGAAAGATTCCGAATTCTGTGCTCCATAATATCAGCCACAAAAAAGGAGTGGTTGAAAAAATAACGTGCCACAAAGCCACGGAAAAGTGGTTGATAGCGGTAATGAACGATAAAACTTGCCCAGAGCAAGAACAAAAATATCACACCAAAATGGATTGACGGAATGTCTTCATCCGCCTCCGGCATCGGGAACAGAACCTCATTTCCTTCCAAATAGGAGCTGAGAAGCACTTCAACATCGGGCTGATGTGAAATTCGCTCGAAAAACCAATCTGCCGGAAGTATAATGATGCTCTCCTGCAGTTGCAGCGACTGATTTAGAAGTAGTTCCAGTGCTTTCAGGCTTTCAACTGTATTCTCATCAGGTTCAAAATAAACGACAGGAAATGGGATAACATCGGTTTCGGAAGCACCAAATTTTGCCGATTTAAAACTGAATGACTCGGGCAGCTGAGAAATTCTTGACTGGGCAGACTGATAATAAATCGGTTTATCGGTTACGGAAGACAGGCTGTCGGCGATGGTGGCTGCTAACTGATAAAACGACTCTTTGAAATCGGCCGGAAAATAGAACAGGCTAATTGCGGCAATCCGGTTTGAATACTGATCTGACATACTTCTGTAATGCGCTGTAGTCGATCGGATCAGATCTGGAACAGAAGTTTCAATCTGGTGGACGGTCAGGTATCGATGTTCAGAACCCAGTAAAATGTGAAATCGATTGAGTGAAAGGTTACCGATTTGTGCAGGATCGGAGACTTCAATCAGATTAATTCCAATATTCTTGGCAATATTTAGTTGTTCCTGAGTAGGCTGAAAACCCTCAGTATCAATAAAACTGAGGGCAATTTGGCGGCCAATATCCTCTTCATTCTCATAATCGAGTGCTGAGGAAGGCATTCCCGGTTCAAAAACCAGCCAGGAGAGGAACAGAAGTAAAAAGATCTGCAAAATGGCAGGTTGTTATTTTTTGATTTCCACGTTTTGTTCTATCGGAAGTTTTCGGGTCTCCTTAAAAGTAGAAAGCACAATGTTGGAGCGGGTTCGTGTAACTCCGTCCCAGGTCTGCACCAGCGAGAGAAACCTTTCAAGAGATTCGGTGTTCCGTGTCCGTACTTTCAATATATGTGAACCATCTCCGGTGATGGAGTGACATTCCAGAACTTCGGGATGGTTGGTGACGTGCTCAACAAAACCCTGGTATCGCTCTGAAGTGTCCACTTCAACAAAAATGAACGCAGTGATGTCAAAATTAAACTGTTTGGCATCCAGAATGGCATTATAATTCGATATCAGCCCCTTTTCTTCCAGTTTCCTCATCCTTTCAGACACGGAGGGAACAGACAGGTGCACAATATCGGCAATGGTATTTCGCTGGGCTCTGCCATGCTCCTGTAAATGGTTCAAAATTTTAATATCAGTTTCGTCAAGTTGATGTGCCATAATTATCTTTTCACCTAAAATTTCTAATTCAATGAAAAAATAGCCTTAATTTGTTAGGATTACAACGAAAAAAAGATGGCTTTACAAATCGGGATAAGATCATCAAAAACAGTTGATATGGTGCACAGGCCTGTTTTTTAACTTTGATGAAGCGTGTTTACCGGGAGCAGGTAAATTTAAAAATCTATGGAATAAAAAATTTCAATCGCTTATCAACAGCTCGTATCTTTCCGGTCTGATAAATCACAAATTTTATTCAAAATTTTATGCTTGATATTACATTTATTCGCGAAAATCCTGAAGTCGTAAAACAGGGGATGCTGAACAAAGGGGAGCCATCCGCTGATGCCGTTGATGAAGCTATAAAAAAGGATGAAGAATGGCGCGGGCTGGTCACCGAAATCGGAGAATTGAGAGCAGAAAGTAATACAAAAGCAAAGCAGATCGGCCAACTGATGGGCCAGGGGAAAAAGGAGGAAGCACAGAAGATTATTCAGGAGACAAGCCGCAGCAAGGAGAAGATAAAAGAACTGGAAGAGAAGGTGGGAGCCGTTCGCAGGGAGCTGGATGAGCTTCTTTATAAAATACCGAATGTACCGGAACCGTCTGTGCCTGTTGGCCATACGGAAGAGGACAACGAAATCTTTTTATCATGGGGCAATCCTGCCGCTGATGATTGGCGCGAACCGCATTGGGAAATTGCATCTGCGAAAAACTGGATCGATTTTGATCGGGGTTCGAAGGTAACCGGTGCAGGATTCCCGTTTTATCTGGGGGATATGGCCCGTCTGCAGCGTGCTTTGATCAACTTTTTTTTGAATGAAGCTGTAAAAAATGGCTATATCGAGATGCAGGCGCCCTATTTTGTGAATGAAGATTCGGCCCGCGGAACCGGACAAATACCCGACAAGGAAGATATGATGTACACCATTCCGCGAGATGAGCTTTTTGCCATACCAACCGCCGAAGTACCGGTTTCCAACTTCCACCGGGATGAAATCCTGGCGATGGATGAACTGCCCATCTATTACACGGCTTACACTCCATGCTGGCGCCGCGAAGCGGGCAGTTACGGGAAAGAAGTTCGGGGCCTGAACCGCCTTCACCAGTTCGACAAGGTGGAACTGGTGAAATTTGTGCATCCCGAAAAATCGGATGAAGAGCTGGAATCCCTTCGGGAATATGCAGAATCACTGTTGCAGCAGTTAAACCTGCCTTACCGAACGCTGCTGATGTGCACCGGTGATATGGGATTCACACAGACCAAAAAATATGACCTGGAAGTCTGGAGCCCCGGCCAGAAACGGTGGCTTGAAGTGAGCTCCTGCTCCAATTTTGGCTCGTTCCAGGCGCGGCGCATGCAGCTCAGGTTTAAAAACGAAAAGGGAAAAACCGAGATGGTCCATACCCTGAACGGAAGCGGCCTGGCCCTGCCGCGAGTGGTTGCCGCACTTGTAGAAACGTACCAAACCGAAGCGGGAGATGTGATTGTGCCGAAGGTACTGCAGCCGTTTATGGGAATCGAAAAGATGTGATTATGAGATATATGGCATGTTTTTATTTCAGACAACTGCGTGTAGTTTTTTATCCCTGAAATTGAGCAGTTTTTCGAGGATGGGAGCCATCTCTTTTTCGTCCATAATGGAAGCGCGCAGTTTTTTCGCGTTTCTGATTCCCTTCAGGTACTGCCCGTAATGCTTTTTCATGATGATGACGCCATAACGCTCGCCGTGATGGGCGACTGAAATGCGCAATTGTTCGGCACAGAGTTCCAGCCGGTCCTGGATGGTGGGCTCTGGTAAGATTTCTCCCGTTTCCAGGTAGTGCCGTGTATGTTTAAAAATCCAGGGATTTCCAATGGCGCCGCGGCCGATCATGACTCCGTCCACACCGGTTTCATCAAACATTTTTTTGGCGAGTTGGGGTGTAGTTACATCTCCGTTGCCGATGACGGGAATTTCCAGGCCTGGTGTGTTTTTGAGCTTTTTTAGAAATTCCCATCGCGCCTCACCCTTATATTTTTGATTTCGGGTGCGGGCATGGACCGTAAGTGCTTTAACTCCGAGTTTTTGCAGCATAAGCGCCACCTCCTGTATGCGAATGGTGTTTTCGTCCCAGCCAAGGCGGGTTTTTACGGTGACAGGCAGGTTTCCGGCGGCATCTACCACAATTCCTGTCATTCGTTCCATCAGCGAGAGATCCTTCAGGCAGGCGGATCCGGCTCCTTTTTTTACAATTTTATAAACAGGACACCCGAAGTTGATATCTACAATGTCGGGATTATTGGCAATAGCAACTTTAGTGGCACCTTCCATAGCTTCTTCGCGTCCGCCAAATATTTGAATGCCAAAAGGTCGTTCAAACTCTTCGAACTGCATTTTATGCATAGCGATGTCTGCATCCCGAATAATGGCTTCTGAACTGATGAATTCGGTATATACAATATCAGCACCCATTTTTTTGCAAATCTGCCGAAACGGAGAGTCACTAACATCCTCCATCGGAGCAAGAAGTAGCGGTTTATTGCCAATATTCAAGTTATTAATGATCATAAAATTTGAATGGTTCTTGTTAAAATCATAGTCTCGCATCACCGGACAATCAAACAAACCAGTTCATTCGGGGATTGCCTGAGAAACTTGCTTCTGAATATTTTAGCTACCCGGATTTGTAAAACTTTTTTATGCCGGTTTTATTACAAAAACTGAGTTTGATGGCAAAAATACGGGATTTTGGCTTGAGCTGCTAAACTGTTTAAAAACTTGCAATTCAAAGCGCTTCCATCTGTAATTGGTGTGATGAGTTAATAGCCAATTCAAGAATTTACACGTATATTGTAGTGTTAACGAAATTGATAATTAAACAAGGAGTAATTAAATGACACTTAAAATATCAAGTATAGAAGAATTATTGGGGAATGATGCTGAGGAACTGCTCAGCCATGAATGTAAGACAATACCAAAGGAGAAAATTCACGTTCCATCTTCAGACTATGTAGATAAAATCTGGTACCACTCTGACAGAAACAACCGTGTATTGCACAACCTGCAGAGAATGCTAAACCACGGCCGTCTTGGCGGAACCGGTTATCTTTCTATTCTGCCTGTTGACCAGGGAATTGAGCACAGTGCAGGCGCATCTTTTGCAAAAAATCCGGCTTATTTTGATCCGGAAAGCATCATTGAACTTGCAATTGAAGGTGGCTGCAACGCGGTTGCTTCAACGTTCGGTGTGCTGGGTGCATGCGCAAGAAAATATGCGCACAAAATTCCGTTTCTTGTAAAAATAAATCACAATGAACTGCTGACGTATCCAAATACTTACGATCAAATTATGTTTGGATCGATTGAAAAAGCCTACAACATGGGTGCAGCAGCTGTTGGTGCCACTATCTATTTTGGTTCGGAAGAATCGAGCCGGCAAATTGTGGAAGTTGCCGAGGCATTCGACTATGCACATGAACTGGGTATGGCAACCGTGCTGTGGTGTTACACCCGAAACTCCGCATTTAAAGTAGATGGAGTTGACTATCACTCTTCTGCCGACCTTACCGGACAGGCTAACCACCTGGGAGTAACAATTGGGGCGGATATCGTTAAGCAGAAACTGCCTGAAAACAATGGCGGTTATCTTGCACTGAATGCCGGCGATTCAAGCTACGGCAAACTTGATCAGAGAATTTATGATGAACTCACAACTGACAATCCGATTGATCTGACCCGTTATCAGGTAGCCAACGGTTATATGGGGCGTGCCGGATTGATTAATTCAGGTGGAGCTTCTGGTAAAGATGACTTTGCCCAGGCTGTAAAGACTGCCGTTGTTAACAAGAGAGCCGGTGGTATGGGGCTTATCAGTGGCCGTAAAGCTTTCCAACGACCAATGGCCGAGGGTGTTAAGCTTCTGAACTATATTCAGGATGTATATCTGAATGATGAAATAACAATAGCCTAACTTCTATTATCGCCATGCCGGATTTCTAACCGGCATGGCTTTTTTTTGCCTGTCTCCAATTCTTTTAAGTTTATTATTTACAATACTTTAAATTGTCAAATAAAGCACAAAATATCTCATCGAAGGGGCCGCTGATTTCCTTTAAATACCTTGCAATTTCGATTGCTTTGAGTATGATCAGTATGGGAATTGTGATTTATCTGACCTACACTCCCGGAATTTTGGAACATCTGGCTCCAAAACGCCTGCCGGGACTTGTGATTGCTATCGCAGTTACACTTCTGAAAGTTTATTTTTCTGCAGCAAAAATTCGTTTTCTGGCCGATAAAGCCATTGGGAAAATGGCATCCATTCGTATCGCACTTACCTGGGATTTTGCTTCTGCAATCACACCATCTACCATTGGCGGGGCACCGGTAGCCACCTTTGCAATGACACGAGAGGGAATAAAACTTGGCCAATCTTCAGCCATTGTTTTGTATGGTGTAATGCTCGATCAATTCTGGTATGCGCTGGCAGTGCCTATTCTTCTTGTTTCGAGCCTTTTTTTCCCGGTTTTGCCGGAAGAAATTGGATTGGTTGGCAACATCACCATGATGCTGATTTATGCCGGTCTGCTGGCATACGGTGCCTTGCTGGCTTATGGATTGTTGGTAAACCCGGCATTTTTGAAAAAGACAATCAAGGTCATTTTTAGCTGGCCGATTCTCCGAAAATATTCAAAAAAGGTAAATCAGGAGGCAGAAAACCTCGAAAGTTATTCGATTCTCCTTCGTAAAAAGCCTATCTCATTTGTGTTAAAAGCATTCTTTTTATCAACAATGAGCTGGCTTTGCCGAATCGCTATTCCCGTTATTGTGATTTTAAGCCTTCTGCCCGGCGAAGAAATTTTGATGGTGCTCAGAAGCCTTGCCATGAATCTTGCATTTCTTGTGATACCCACACCCGGGGGATCTGGCGGCGTTGAGGGACTTTTTGCCATCTTTCTCGGGCCGCTGATTGACCGCACTGCATTTATCGGATTGGCGGTTTTCGTGTGGAGAATTATCACGTACTACATCAGTATCGGGCTTGGAATAATCGCAATGTTTTGGTACATAAACGAAACGGTTTCGGAAAAGCTGGAACAGGTCAATAAATAAAAACCAAAATATATTGCAGTGGCAAAACAAAGAATTCAGTTTCAGTGCGGAAATTGTGGTCATACCTCAGCAAAGTGGCTGGGTGTTTGTCCGTCGTGCAATGAGTGGAATACCTTTTCAGAAATTGTAGAACAGCCCCAAAAAAGCAAAAAACACAAGGTTGATGTATCTGTTTCCGATCAGGCAGATGTCATTCGCCTTACTGATGTTTCTCGCCAAACCAGCGAACGTTTTTCTTCCAATCTTGATGAATTTGACAGAGTTTTGGGAGGTGGTTTTGTGAATGGATCACTCTCTCTGCTTGGGGGAGATCCGGGAATTGGCAAAAGCACGCTGATGCTTCAGGTTGCTCACCAATCCCCCGAAATGAAAATTTTGTATGTTGCTGGAGAAGAATCTGCTTCTCAAATCAAGCAACGCGGTGGCCGTATCGGGCTGAAAGGAGAAAACCTTTACGTGAGTTCAAACACCGATATTCGGTCTGTCATCAGCCAGGCACGAAAGTTGAAACCTGATCTTTTAGTAATTGATTCTATTCAAACCGTATTTAGCGATGTACTTTCCAGCCTGCCCGGGAGTGTGCAACAGATCAGGGAATGTTCAGCCATGCTCCAGCAGATTGCTAAAAAAGAGAACATCACCACTCTGATGATTGGCCATGTAACCAAAGATGGAGATATTGCCGGCCCGCGAATTCTGGAGCACATGGTGGATACAGTTCTCCATTTTGAAGGTGATAAAAACCATTTTTACCGGTTGCTGCGCTGTGTAAAAAACCGGTTCGGCCCGGCGCAGGAGGTAGGAGTTTTTGAGATGAAAGAGAATGGCTTGCAAGAGGTATTGAATCCATCGGCACTGTTTCTTTCGGAAGCGGAACATGCCGTGAGCGGGAATTCGGTTACCTGCATCATGGAGGGAACACGCCCCATTCTGGTAGAAGTGCAGGCACTGGTTTCGCCCAGCAGCTACAGCACACCACAACGCACAGCAAGCGGTTTTGATCAAAGAAGATTGTCGCTGCTGATCGCCGTACTCGAAAAAAGAGCAGCCATGAGCCTTGCCGGACAAGATGTATATCTGAATATTGCAGGTGGGCTTAAAATATCTGATCCGGCTGCAGATCTTGCCGTCGTATCAGCGCTTGCATCCAGTCTGACCAACGAAATTGTAAACAGTGATGTCGTTTTTATCGGTGAAGTTGGATTGGGTGGAGAGGTAAGAAAAGTTTCTTTTATGGAACAAAGGCTGCGGGAAGCAGAAAAAATGGGTGTGGAAAAGGCATCGGTGCCAAAGAATGCAACCGCGGAGGGATTGAGCATACAGCTCAGATCCGCGGCTTTTATTTCAGATTTGTTTTGAGATGAATTTGATTGGCGTCATAAATTAATCCAGAGCTGATTAAAGCATCCGCTTAAACCATATTGGATGGCACAAGCAGACGCTTGCGCCGGTATCGGCGGAGATTCAGAACAAATCAGTAGTTTTCTCTCTGGCGTCGTCTCTCTTCGCGCACACTCTTCTTCAGAGCTTCTCTTCGCTCTTCGGATGGCTTGATGTACTGCTGCCGTTCTTTATATTCATTCAAAATGCGTGAACGGGTTACCATTTTCTTGAAGCGATTGATTGCGCGATCAATGCTTTCGTTATCTTTTACGTTAACTCCTATCATAGATTGAATTTATTTTTTGATTTTTTTGATAGACACGTAATATAAGAATAGTTTTCAGAGTAAAACAATTCCGACACGAAATTTTTTATAAGCTGTATAATCTGCAAAAATGGTTAAAAATTATATTGATACGCTCAAAAACCTGCTGATTTATCCGCGTGATGTAATCGATGGGTTTATCCATTCAGAAAAGGCTCACTCGTTTCAGCATCCTTTTCTATTTGCTGTAATTGGAATGATGATTGTAGTACTACTCAATACACTCTTGGTTGATTTTTCCGTGAGCATAAATCCTGATACGATTCAGGCCGAAAATGAACAGGTTCAGCAGATTGCACAATGGGTTCAGGTGACTACAATCAGAATCTCAACACAATTGTTGCCTTTAGGTATGGTGCTGCTGCTAATCCCCATGCTTTCCCTTCCGGGACTGTTTTTCTTTCGGGATGAAACCGAGGGCTTTTATGCAAATCTTATTCTGAATACTTACACTGTGGGAGCGTCCGTACTTATTCTTTTGGCAGCCATTCCCGTCTGGATGTTTTCGTCCCTTCCTCTGACGGATCCATTTATGAACACCACATTGCCGGGGTTATTGGTGGCAACTGTCGGTATTTGGATCTATAAAAATTATTTTTCAGTATCGGATTTAGCGGGGTGGATCAGAATACTTTCATCATACATCAGCGGATATGTACTTTTTATTATTGTGAAAGGATTAGCCGCCGGCATTATCGGATATATGATTTTTGCCATTAACCGGATAAGAGAAATATCGGGTGATTTATGAAAATCAGATTCTGTTGAGCAAGAATCGACTTGGAAGTTCATACCCAAGAGCACCGATGCCAAAGAGTGCATAATCGTATCTGGCGGGGTCGTCAGGGTTCATTAGTTTCAGAGTGTCGGTTAACTGTTGAACGGTTTTCCAGTCGTTGCTGCGGCGGGTAACCAGCCCGTATCTTCGGGCCTGCCGGGCAACATGTACATCAAAAGGAATAAGCAGCTCAGAAGCGTTCATAAAATTCCAGATACCGGTATCTACCGGGCTGTTCTTTCGGATAGCCCATCGCAAAAACATGTAGAGCCGTTTGCATGTACTGCCTTTTTCCGGATNTGAAATGTGTTTTTTGGTGCGCCGGGCAAGGTCGGTGCTTCGCTTGAAAAATTCTTCATGAAAATGCGAAAGAAATGGCCTCTGTTCCGAACGGCCTTTTTGGTAACATANATTCCAAAAAGCTTCAAAATCATCAAACTCGCGGTAGATGGTTTGCATGGCCAGCAAGATTCCGTGCACATCAATGGGCTTGAATGTTCTGTGTTTGAAATTTTTCAATAAATCAAACCTGCTTTGGTCGTAACTCATCACAAAATCGTAAGGAGAGTAACCCATCCTGCGCAACAAATCGTGAACTTTGGCCACAACAATATCGCGGCGGCCCCATGCCATTGAAGCGGCAAGAAAGCCCGCTATCTCGATATCTTTTTTATTCGAAAATGCGTGCATAAACTGCACCGGATCGCGCCGGATGTAATCGGGCTGCTCCACTTCATTATTAATTTTATCCAGAAACGGCTTGAGCTCAACAAGACTTTTTTTTGATCGTTTTCTGAGTTTTGAACGGTTCATCAGGACTCCCGGAATCTTGTTAGATCGCCATTTTCCATTGTTTGCAATTTTTCTATGAGTGTTTTGTTGGCTTTTGGGAAGGGATAGGAATGGATTTTTTCCAGCGAGGCCCATTCAATTTTCTGACTCGATTTTGGTGCAGGTTCGCCTGAATGAATTTTGCACCAGTAAGCATGCATTGTAATTTTAAAATGCGAATAGGCGTGTTTTAATTCATCAAATTTTTTGAAAATCTCCACACTAATTCCCAACTCTTCTTTTAGTTCTCGTTTCACGGTTTTTTTCAGAGATTCTCCGGCTTCCTGCTTGCCTCCGGGGAATTCCCACAGGCCACCCAGCATGCTTTCGTTTGGCCTCAGGGCAATCAAGAGTTCATTTCGGTCATTCACAATCAAACCGACAGCAATATGATGGTGAGGCACTTTTTTTGACGGAGATTTGTAGGGAATTCTGTCGGTTTTTGCACTGGCGGCGGCCACACATCCGGTTGAAAGGGGACACTCCCCACACAAAGGGTTTCCCGGTTTGCAGACTGTGGCACCCAGTTCCATGAGAGCCTGATTAAAATCGCCGGGTTTTTTCTCGGAGATCAGTTCATCTGCGTGCTGCTGAATCCGTTTTTTGGTTTTAGCACTTCGGATGTCATCAGTGATTCCGAAATAGCGTGCCAAAACCCGGATTACATTTCCGTCAACAACAGCAAATTTTTTTTGAAAAGCGATGCTGAGAATGGCCGAAGCCGTGTAGGGCCCAACTCCTTTTAACGATGTGATCTTTTCGTAGGAATCGGGAAGCCTGCCGTTAAACTCTTTTACAACTGTTTTTGCCGCCTGATGCATATTTCTCGCCCGGCTGTAATATCCCAGACCTTCCCAGCATTTCAGAACCTGCTGCTGATCTGCATCAGCCAGGTCATAAATTGTGGGAAATTGCTCCAGAAAATGTTCGTAATAGGGGATGACCGTATCCACCCGGGTTTGTTGCAGCATGATCTCAGAAATCCAGATTTTGTATGGATCGTTTGTATTGCGCCAGGGGAGATCGCGCTTATTCTGATGATACCACCCGGTCAGATTTTGAGAAAACCGTAAATTCACGTCAATCCGAATCCTCATCAAAATCGAAGTCGATAGGGTCACCCTCTTCAATTTCGATTACATTGATGGTAAAATCCTGTGATGCAGCTGCCCCAAACTGATCTGTGGCAATCACCTGAAACTGATGCTCGCCAACCTGTCGTATTGTTGGAGTCCATGTGAACATGCCGGTACTTTCATTCAGACTGGCACCATTGGGCATGTCCACACCAAGGTAGCGAATCAGGGATTGATCCATCCCGTCGGGGTCAACGGCTGAAATTTGAAGTTCAAACTCTTCGTCAACGGGAACGGTTACCGGCCGTGCGGGCGAAAATCTCGGGGGTGCATTAAACGGGCGGAGATCAATGGTGAAGTTGATGCTGTCGGACCGGCCATCAGCGGTTGTAGCGGTTATGGTGACGTTGTGGCGTCCGGACTGATTGGCCGATGGCTGCCAATAGAACGATTTACCACGGATGCGTGCATTGTTAAATGGGGCATCGTAGCTGAGTGAAATTTGTGACAGATCCACATCGGCTTCAAATTCGATGGGCAGCAAAAGCGGGCGGGGGAATGGCAGAACAACGTCATCGACAGGCCTGATCCGGAAAGCACCCTCTCCGGTTTGAGCCGAAACTGAAGATGCAGTGCTTTCAGATGAAATCACCGGCGCCACACTGTTGAATTCATTAACCCACAGGATATTTTCAGAGATGGCGAAGAAATTTCCGGAATGTTCATCTGATTTCCAGGTTTCCAGATCTCCGTTCATCGGGCCTGTCCACAATTCGTGGTTTTGTGTGCGTACCAGAAGGCGCCCGTTCCAGATGGAAAGCCGTTCAACTGAACCGGAAACTGAAGCAACGGTTCTTGTATTGCCATCAGAACTAATTAAAAATATGTTACCGCTGCTATCGGTGCCAATCAGTTCGTCGTCCGTCAAGAAAAGCCGTTCAATATTCCGGTCTGCAGACACACTGCTCAGCCTGTTTACATTGTCATCGTCAGCTTCGTAAATCAGAATTTCGTTTTGATGGTTCAGCACATACAACGTATTAACGCCATCACTCGCAAGATCTCTGATTTGTTCATTTTCAATAATACGGTTGATACCGGAATCCACTGTTTCCGGTGTTTCGAGACTAATTTCTCCGAGTCCATGTTCTCCGAGTGCCAAAAATAACCTGTACCCGATCCGCTCTGCAGCAAGCGGGCGTGCCGGCAGAACTGTGGAAGAATAAACTCCAAGAACCGAAGTTGGTTCAACAACTGTGAGCCTTCGGTTGTTGCCGTAGAGATAGGCAAAACGTATATCACTTTCCAGAATGTGGCCGCGCTCCTGCATGCCGGTCGAGGAATAGAGCCACTGTAATGAATCACTTTGAGTACGAAATACCACCAGCCCTTCGCTCTCCGATAAAACATAGAGATGGGTATCCGAACTGTTGATATTTTTGATGTTGGGAATCTCGATCTGTTTACTGAGATCTTTGAGAAGCTGCTGCCCGTTTGATGGATTGAACCATGCCAAAACAAGGGCCAGTGAGATGAGAAGTGTGCGTATCAATAATTTCGTCATAGAGTTACAGCCAGTTATGTTGTTTATACCATCTGAGAGTTCTTGAAATACCTTCTTCGAGCGAATATTCTGGTTTATAATTCAGTTCAGCTTCAGCTTTTTGGTGTGAACAGGTCCATTCCAGCACCATTTCGTTCGCCTTTTCCCTGTTGATAACGGGATATGAACCAAAAAATGACGCTGTTGTTTCAATTGCTCCGGCTATTTTTTTTACCCAATCGGGCTTAATCTTGATCGGGGTGATCTTTTTGTTCAGTACAATTTTTACGATGTCGGTAATTTGATTCCAGGAGACAATTTTTTCACCACTTACAAAATAGGTATGAACTCCGTTTTGGGTCTGTTCGGCAGCCTTCATAATTGCTTGAATCAAATCATCTACATAAATAATAGAGAGTTTTGGATTTTCACCATCTCCCACAATCGGGGCAATCCCTTTGTTCATCATTTTAAACAGGGTGAAAATTTGCTCCTCGCGAGGTCCGTACACAGCGGGAGGGCGGAGAATTGTAATAGACAGATCAGAATCGGCGGTTTTTTGGATCATCTCTTCCATTTTTTTCTTGGAATTACCGTACATACTCACCGGTTTCATCGGGTCCGCCTCGGAGCGTGGACGTCCATTGCTGGGTCCGCATGCAGCAAGTGATGACAAGATTACCAATTTTTTAACACCGGTTTTTTGGGCAAGGCGGATCAGATTTTCGGTGGCTTCCACATTGGCAAAATCAAACTCCTTTTGCGTGGGAGCTTTCACCACTCCGGCGAGGTGAAAAATCACATCCGTATCAACCAGTGCTTTTTCAATGCTATGGATGGAATGAAGATCTCCTTTAACTCTTGCATAACGTTTTCCTTCCAGCCACTTTTCCCTATTTCGAACCAAACATTTGATCTCATTCCAGCCAGTATGTTCAATTAATGTATCTGCAAGATGACTTCCAATAAATCCGGTTCCTCCGGTAATAAATGCATTCATTAAATTTGTATATTCAAGCACTTTTAAAATTGGGATATTAACCACACAATGCCATAAGATACAAATATGGCAATTGCATTTAAAAAGTATGAGCACGTTCAAAGTAGCAATTTTTACAGGTAATTATAACCATATTCGTGATGGTGTTTCTTTAACACTGAACCGTTTGGTGGCTTTTTTATTGAAACAAAATGTGGAGGTTCTTGTTTTCGGGCCAACTGTTGAAAATCCTGCACTTGAACACGCCGGAACGCTCATTCCCGTACCATCAATAAAATTACCCGGCAGGCCCGAGTATCGTTTTTCGCGATCATTCCCAAAAACTGTGCGCAAAAAGTTGAAAGATTTTGATCCCGATATCGTGCACATCGCCACCCCCGATTATCTTGGCTTACGGGCACTGAAATGGGCTAAAAAAAATCAAAAGCCCATAGTGGCATCCTATCATACCCATTTTTCAAGCTATTTAAAATATTACCGGCTGTCTCTGCTTGAACCGATTTTGTGGAAATATCTGAAATGGTTTTACAGGCATTGCAGGCAAGTGTATGTTCCGTCGCCATCCATGGCAAAATTCCTGAAAGAAAATAATATTGAGAGCGATCTCAGAATATGGGCACGAGGAATAGATCTCGACCAATTTAATCCCCAAAAGCGTGATGAAGCCTGGAGAGAAAAACACGGATTTAAAGAACAGGATGTTGTGATTACTTTTATCTCCCGGCTTGTGTGGGAAAAAAATTTAAAATTATATGCTGATGTTGTAAACAGGTTGAAGAAGAAATATCCGCAGGCAAGGGCGTTGATTGTGGGAGACGGTCCTGCGGGTGAAGGCCTGAAGAAGATGCTTCCTGAAGCTGTTTTTACAGGTTTTTTAACAGGAGTTGAACTTGCCAGTGCTTACGCAAACAGCGATATTTTCTTTTTCCCCTCCGACACGGAAACCTTTGGCAACGTTACATTGGAAGCAATGGCCAGCGGGCTGCCGTGTGTAGTTGCCGATGCCACCGGAAGCCGCTCGCTGGTAGAGCATGGAAAAAACGGTTACATTGCGCCCGTTGAAAGATCCGATAAATTCTATAAATTTATAGAACAACTGATTATTGATGAGACGGAGCGGTTAAAGATGGCCGGTGTATCACTGCAAAAGGCTAAAGCATACAGTTGGAAATCCATCAATAACAAACTTCTAAATTACTATAACGAAATTCTGGAGGCTAAAAACTAAGAATTTGCGAATACTGTATATTTCACATCTACACCCCCCGAAAAATAAACCGCTCGAAAATGTTGGAGGCATGCAAAATGTTAGTGTGCAAATGACCGAAGCGATCAGGCGCAGGGATGATGTGGTTTTAGAGTCGATTATTTTACACTCCTCCTGGAAATTTATTGGAATAAAAACCTTTTTCTTTCTTGCCACTCTTTTGTGGAAAATACCCCGAAAAATTCAAAGGTTTAGACCCGACGTAATCTTGTTTTCATCCATGGTTACAGCCGGAGTGCTTCCGTTTATGATAAAAAAACCGGCCATTCCCTGTGTAACTATCAATCACGGGCAGGATGTAACACTGCCGGTTCGAATTTATCAGTGGTATATCCGGTATATTTTTAAGCATCTTCAGGGGGTTATTTCGGTCTCATCAGCAACACGGGATGCTTCTATTCAACGTGGAATGAACCCTGATGTGGGGGTTTCTCTTCCAAACGGTTATGATCCAAAAGTGCTGAAAAAGTTGCCCGAGAAAGTTGAAGCAAAAAAGATATTGGAAGAAGCATTTCGCACAGACTTCACAGGTAAAAAAATACTGCTGACTGTTGGCAGGCAGGTAAAACGCAAAGGGCATACCTGGTTTATAAAACATGTATTGCAACGAATTCAAACCGATGTTGTGTATCTGATTGTGGGAGATGGTCCTGAATTTGACAATATTTGCAACATGAGGGACTCTTTGGGCTTGCAGGATAAAATTATCATGACCGGAAAACTGTCATTCGAAATGCTAAATGTCTGTTATTCGGCAGCCGATGTATTTGTGATGCCCAACATTCCGGTTGAGGGGGATATGGAAGGTTTTGGGATTGTACTGCTGGAGGCCAACAGAGCCGGAATGCCTGCCGTGGCCTCCGATCTTGAAGGAATTAAAGATGTTATTGAACAGGGAGTAAACGGATATCGGATTCCGCCGGAAAATGCCTCAAAGTTTGCGGAAAAAATTGATTATATTTTTAAGAACGAACTGGATGATTTGTCGAAAAAATCGGAAGATTATGTCCTTAAAACATTCAACTGGGACACCGTTGTGGACAAATATATTCGATTTTTAAAAACTGTGAATGAATAGCAGTACAGATTCGTTAATAATTTGATTGAATACGAATACTGGGTATATTTACCTGTTTAATATGAATTCAACGATCACGAAATGTCCGATCTAAAAGCCGAAACCTCCAGGGGCAAAGTATTTAAAAAGGCCTATGAATTTACAATGGCTGATGACATCAAAAAGAGTGGTTTATACCCCTATTTTAAACCCCTTCAGGCTACAAACGGTACGGTTGTAAATATCGAGGGAAGAGATCTGATCATGGCCGGTTCAAACAACTATCTTGGGCTGACCAACGATCCCCGGACGATTGAAGCTGCTCAGGATGTTATAAAAGTGTACGGTACCGGATGCACCGGTTCAAGATATTTAAACGGAACACTGGATTTGCACCTGGAACTTGAAGAAAAGCTGGCTAATTTTATGCGAAAAGATGCCTGTGTGTTATTCAGTACGGGCTATCAGACCAATGAAGGTTCTATCCAGACCATTGCCGGCCGGAACGATATTATTTTCTCCGATAAAGATAATCATGCCTGCATTGTTGTGGGCACTCAGCTCTCCAACGCAAAAACGGTGCGTTACCGCCATAACGATATGGAGCACCTTCGACACTTGCTTGAAAAAGCCGATAAAGATGCCGGTAAAATTATCGTGACCGATGGCGTTTTTTCGATGTCCGGAATGCTGGCAAATATTCCTGAGCTCGTAAAACTTGCCAACGAATTTGGAGCCGGTCTCTATCTTGATGATGCCCATGCTGTGGGTGTTGTGGGAGAAGGTGGCAGGGGTTCTGCTTCGGTTTTCGGGATGATGGATGATGTAGATCTGATCAGCGGCACATTTTCCAAATCATTCGCCTCTCTGGGAGGATTTATTGTGGGAGACAGAGCGGTGATAGAATACATCCGGCACAAATCTCCGGCTCATATTTTCAGTGCCAGTATGCCGCCTGCAAATGTGGCTACCGTACTTAAATCTCTTGAAATTTTGAAGCAGGAAACATGGAGGCTTGAAAGGCTCGAGGAGATTTCAAATTACATGCGAAAGGAGTTGAAAAATCTTGGTTTTAATGTATTAACCAGCCAGACCCCAATCATCCCGGTTGTTGTGGGCGACATGTTAGATTGTTTTAAATTCTGGAAAGATCTTTTCGAAGCGGGTGTATATGTAAATGCAGTAGTGCCGCCGGCTGTTCCGCAGGGACAATCACTGGTGCGCACAAGTTATATGGCTACGCATACAGATGAACATTTGGATCAAATACTGGCCGCTTTTAAAAAAGTGGGTATCAAACACGGTATTATCGATGAAAACGGCCGTTCACTCATTGATATACAATTATAAGTGGGTAAGAAAGCGAATACGAATCAGATTTCGATCGTTTCATCAAAAGATGAAAAGAAAAACTTTGTTCGTTTTCCATACAGGCACTACAAAAACGACCAGTATTGGGTAGCTCCTCTTTTGATGGAGCAAAAAAAATTGCTCGATAAGAATAAAAATCCATTCTTCAACAATGCAGAAATTGCTCTCTTTAATGCCACTTACAATGGGGAGTCGGCGGGAAGGATAGCTGCCATTATCGATCACCGGTTCAACAAGTTTCATAACCGGCGAACCGGATTTTTTGGTTTTTTTGAGTGTATTGACAATCAATCTACGGTAGATCTGCTTTTCAAAGTAGCCGAAGACTGGCTGAAAGAGCGTGGAATGAAGGATATTCTGGGGCCGGCAAATCCCGGAATGATGGATGAAATCGGTATATTGGTTGATGGATTTGATAAATATCCATCCATATTGATGCCCTACCACAAATCATATTATGATAAGCTGATCAAACAAGCCGGATATGATAAAGAGATGGACCTGCTGACATTTTTGGTTACGCAGGACAGTGTTGACCGGGAAAGAGCTGAAAGAGCAGTGAATATTGTAAAAAAACGATTACCCGGCATTAAGATCAGAAAAATCAATTTGAAAAAAATCAGGGACGAAGTTCGAATCATCAAGGAGATTTTTAACAGTGCCTGGAAAAACAACTGGGGATTTATACCTCTTTCAACCGAAGAATTTGATGCTCTGGCTTCTGATTTGAAAACGATTGTGGATACCGATTTTGCCCATATTGCAGAAATTGATGGTACCCCGGTTGGGTTTTCTGTTGCATTTCCTGATTATAATCAGATTTTCAGAAACATGAATGGAAGACTTTTACCACTCGGTATCTTTAAAATTCTGTGGAATAAGAGAAAAATCAACAAAATACGGACGGCTTTAATGGGAGTTATCCCAAAATACCAGGGCAAGGGAATAGACGTGCTTTTGCACCGCGAATCAATACAAAACGGGGTGGTCAGAAATTATTATTCTTCTGAGGTTGGATGGATTTTGGAAAACAATGTACACATGGTAAGGGTAGCAGAAAAGATCGGGGGAGAGCTGGATAAACGCTACCGGATGTACAGTAAAAAACTGGTATAAACAGGTTCGGTTTTCTTCAATTTCTGGCATAAAAATCATACCTTTATATGACGTTTAAAATTAACACAGATCAGTAAATTACATCTGATTAAATTGCTGTTAATTTTACAGAAAGCGACCTGTCATCCTGAAAACACGGATTCCTGAAGCGTCGCACGTCAAAAAAATCATAAGAGGTTCGGAATCGTCGACAGACGGACGGTTTCTTATCTAAACCAAGAAAAATTTAAAAAGAAAGAACTATGACAAAATATAGAATAGAGAAGGACTCAATGGGGGAAGTGAAAGTGCCGGAAAATGCATATTACGGTGCCCAGACACAACGAGCATTCGACAATTTTCCAATCAGTAATCTTCGATTCAGCTCGGAGTTTATATCCGCACTTGGCCGTGTTAAATACGCAGCAGCCAAAGTGAACGCTGAATTGGGACTTCTGGATAAAGATGTTGCAGAAGCCATCCAAAAAGCTTCGCAGGAAGTGATAGATAATAAATTCGATGAAGATTTTGTTCTCGATATTTTTCAAACCGGTTCGGGCACATCAAGCAACATGAATGCCAATGAAATTATTGCCAAGCGGGCCAATGAGCTTAAATCCGGAACCGATGTAACCATCCACCCGAATGATCATGTAAACTTTGGCCAAAGCTCAAATGATGTGGTGCCAACCGCAATTCGAATTGCGGCAGTACTGGCAGTGAAAGAAAATCTGATTCCGTCGTTAAAGCATCTGCAAAAAACCATTCTTGAAAAAGGAGAAGAGTATAAAGATGTGGTGAAAACCGGCCGCACCCACCTGATGGACGCCATGCCGGTAACCATTGAGCAGGAATTCAGCGGATATGCCCGGCAAGTTGAACTTGGAATTGAGCGGGTTGAAGCCGCTCTGGTAAGAATGCTGGAGCTGCCACAGGGTGGCACGGCTGTTGGAACGGGAATTAACACCCATGAGAATTTCGGAGAAAAATTTGCTGAAGAAGTTGCAACAGCTACCGGTGAAGCTTTTGTTGAAGCAGTAAACCACTTTGAAGCTCAGGCTACTGTAGATGCGCCTGTGGAGCTTTCCGGTCAACTGAAAACAATTGCTGCCGGTATCATGAAAATAGGCAACGATTTCCGGTGGATGAACTCAGGCCCCAACAGCGGCCTCGGCGAGGTTCAGCTTAAAGCACTGCAGCCTGGATCTTCTATCATGCCGGGCAAAGTAAATCCGGTGATCGAAGAATCCCTGACGATGGTTTGTGCACAGGTAATCGGAAACGATTCAGCCATAACGATTGCGGGACAGTCCGGTAATTTTGAGCTGAATGTGATGCTGCCCGTGGTGGCACATAATCTGCTTCAATCCATCGGAATTCTTGCAAATGCAGCCAGAAACTTCGCAGACAAATCGGTAAGCGGACTTTCCGTGAGAAAAGATCTGATTCAGCAAATGGTGGGCAAAAACCCGATTCTGGTGACAGCTCTCAATCCGCTGATTGGATACGACAAAGCCGCACAGATTGCGAAAAAAGCCTTTGCTGAAGACAGGGCCGTGATCGAAGTAGCCCGTGAAATGACAGATCTTTCAGACAAAGAACTGGAAAATGCCCTGAACCCGATGAATATGACAAAAGGAGGATTTACGGAATAACCTTTCCGGGTTAAATGAAACATCCTGGTTTTTTAATCAGAATTTTCAAAATAATCAGGGTTCAGCAGCCTCACAGGCATTGAATAAACAACAGGTTGTTCGGAGTTTGCATTTTACCGGATAAACAGACATCCGGAATTTTGTAAATTCTGTTCAACCTGTTATTATTGTTAACGTCTGTCTAAACTCTATTAATGCTCTATTTTTTACTGGAATAAGAATTCGTATGGCAAGCAAAGAAACGGCTCAAATCAAATACTCAAAACAGGAAAAGCAGGAAATTCTAAAGGATTTCAAAATTGCCTGTACGAGTAGAGAAATGTCGGTTTTGGGCCGCAAAGAAGTGCTGACAGGCAAAGCCAAATTCGGAATTTTTGGTGACGGTAAAGAGCTGCCGCAACTGGTAATGGCCAAGTTTTTCAAAAAGGGAGATTTTCGTTCGGGCTATTACCGCGATCAGACATTTATGATGGCCATTGACGAATTATCCATCGCCGAATTTTTTGCTCAGCTATATGCCAACCCCGATGTAAATGAAGATCCAAATTCTGCAGGAAGGCAGATGAATGCACATTTTGCATCACGCCTTTTGAATGAAGACGGATCCTGGAAGGCTCAAACAGAAATGAAAAATTCTTCGTCGGATATCTCACCAACAGCCGGTCAGATGGCTCGTCTTTTGGGACTTGCCCAGGCTTCCAAAATTTACAGACACAATGGTGAACTGAAAGACTGGGCAGACTTTTCGAATAATGGCAACGAAATTGCCTGGGGAACCATTGGAGATGCCAGTACATCAGAAGGAATTTTCTGGGAAACGATGAATGCGGCCGGAGTGATGCAGGTTCCGATGGTGGTTTCCGTGTGGGACGATGGATATGGAATTTCCGTTTCGAAAAAATATCAGACCACAAAAGAGAGTATTTCCAAAGTGATGCGTGGTTTCAAACGAACTCAGAGGGAAGCCGGCATCGAAATAATTTCTGCCAAAGCCTGGGATTACGAAGAACTGATTACCGTTTACAATGAAGCCGCAACCATTGCGAGAGAAGACCATGTTCCTGTTTTAATTCATGTAGAGGATGTGACTCAGCCACAGGGCCATTCAACTTCCGGATCGCATGAACGATATAAAAGCGATGAACGCCTGAAGTGGGAATCTGACCACTGCTGCCTTCGAAAGTTCAGAGAGTGGCTGATTACGGAAGAGATTGCCAGCGATGAAGAACTGGAAAAGGTGGAGCAAGAGGCCAAAGAAAATGTGCACCGCGAACAGGAAAATGCCTGGAAAGCATTTCAGGACCCGATTATTCAGGAAAAAAATGAGATGTTAAATCATCTTGAGAATTTGATTGAAGCACATTCCGGGCAGGATGGTTTAACATCGCTGAAGAATTATCTCGAAAGAAAATCAAAACCCATCCGCCGGCATGTTATTTCAACAGGCCGCAGAGCTCTTTTGGAAGTACGCGGGGAGAAGTCTGAAGCCAAAAGTGACCTGAAAGATTGGCTGCTTCGGCAGAATGATTTAAACAGAGACCGCTTCAACTCACATCTGTACAGTGAAACACCCAAATCACCGGTTTTAGTTGATGAGATACCACCGGAGTACGATGAAAATGCAAAAAGTGCTGACGGGCGAAAAGTACTCCGAAATAATTTTGATGCACTGTTCACAAAATATCCCAATATCCTGGTTTTTGGGGAAGATACCGGCAAACTGGGTGACGTAAATCTCGGCCTGGAAGGGATGCAGGAAAAATATGGAGAACTTCGTGTAAGTGATACCGGAATCCGGGAAGCAACGATTCTGGGGCAGGGAATGGGGCTTTCTTTACGCGGTTTAAGGCCCATTGCTGAAATTCAATATCTCGACTATTTGCTGTACAGCTTACAAGTGCTGAGCGATGACGTGGCTACACTGAGGTATCGAACCAAGGGCGGTCAGGCCTATCCGCTGATCGTGCGAACACGGGGGCACCGGCTTGAGGGCATCTGGCATGCAGGTTCACCGATGGGGATGATTGTCCATGGAGTGCGGGGAGTGCATGTGTGCGTTCCGAGAAACCTGACGGACGCCGCCGGATTTTACAACACACTGTTGCAGGGAGATGATCCGGCGCTGGTGGTTGAAACACTAAATGCTTATCGCCTGAAAGAGAAAATGCCTGTAAATCTGGGTGAATTTACTGTGCCGCTCGGCATTCCGAAAATTCTTCATAAGGGTGATGATATTACACTGGTTTCGTATGGATCAACACTGAATATTGTAGAATCACTGCTTCCAGAGTTTGAGAAACTTGGAATATCTGCAGAAATTATTGATGTGCGAACACTGCTTCCATTCGATAAAAACCGGGTGATTCTCGAGTCATTGAAAAAAACCAACCGAATTCTTTTTGCAGATGAAGATGTGCCCGGCGGTGCCACCGCTTATATGATGCAACAGGTTGTTGATGAGCATGGCGGCTTCCGCTATTTGGATTGTGACGCCCGCTGTTTATCGGCAAAAGCTCACCGGCCTGCTTACGCATCAGACGGTGACTACTTTTCTAAACCCAACGCCGAAGATATACTCGAAGAAGTGTATAAAATGATGCACGATGCCAATCCCGGAAAATACCCGATGGAATAAGAGGAAGTTTAAAAAGTTCTTGACGCCTGGATTTATAAAATCATCCAGTCGACAAAAATAAAAATCCAGATAAGGGGAAGGTACACAAAGGATGCAAACATCAGCGCTTTTGCCGTTGTTTTGTCTCTCGATATGGCAAATTTTACACCAAAATAGAAGAAAAAGGCTGTGGTGAGGAAGGCGCCACCAAGATAAAACCAGCTTACCAGATCCATGGCAAAAAGTTTATAAACAGTTGGGAAAAGAATAGCCAGAGGTAGTAAAACCCAGAGAACAGCTTTCCAGCCATATGGGTCGGCTTTCGGGAGCATTTTAAAACCGGCATGCTCATAGTCGTTTTTGCATACCCAGGCGATGGAGATTACATGAGGTATTTGCCAGCAGTAAATCACACCGAAAAGAATCCACATTCCATGCTCAAAGATGGTTCCGGTGGCTGCTGCCCAGCCGCCAACAACCGGTAATGCTCCCGGAATGGCACCCACAAAAACGTTCAGAGCAGATATGCGTTTCAACGGTGTGTAAGCAAACAGATAAATGACTGTAGTTGCCAAAGAAACCAATCCTGCTGCCAAATTGACCATAAAAAGAAGATATAACAGGCCAATGCCAATCATAGACATTGAAAAAATAAAACTTTGATGCGGGTTAATTCGGCTGGCCGGCAGCGGTCTCCGGCTGGTTCGTTTCATCAGTCCGTCTAAATCACGCTCCAAAAACATGTTATGAGCAGCGGTCCCGGCGGCAATCAGATACGTTCCCAGCATAGCGTGAAACATCATAGGAAAATTGACACCCCCGGCTGATCCCATCAAAAAACCGATCAGCATACTGGCGAGAACTGTAAAAGTAATCCCCGGTTTTGTGAGTTCGTAATAGTCACTCACTACCCCGACGAGGTTCCTGATTGATAAAGTTCCGGTTGATATCCTGTTCATGAAATGAGCTGATTTATAACGCGGTCAAAATAACAAATTTGAAATTGATATGTAACATTAATAATCAATTCAAAAAAGGTGTTTATCATACGGTATTTCACTTTTTAAAGAACCAAAAATTTGCCAATTCTGTTCTCTCAAAAACATTTATCTTTTCAGCTTGATCGATTCTGAAAATTCAGGCCGGTAACCTTTAATCTCTTGTTTGCATGAAATTAAATATCTATCAAAAAACAGCTATCACCACGGTTATAGCCACAATTGTATTGATATTTGTAGGAGGGCTTGTACGGGCTGCCGGTGCTGGGTTGGGATGTCCGGACTGGCCGCAGTGCTTCGGGATGTGGATACCACCGACAAATGTGGCCGATTTACCTGCTCAGTACGACGCTTCATTATTCAATCCTCTGCATACCTGGCTGGAATATGTGAATCGGCTTGTTGGTGTGCTGATCGGGCTGCTGATTACAGCTACATTTGTTCTTTCTTTCCGGTACAGAAAAAAGGATCCGGTGATTCTCATTACATCTGGACTGGCCTTTGTGCTTGTTCTTTTTCAGGGGTGGCTTGGCGGACAGGTTGTTCGTTCGGGATTAAGTGCGGGTATGATTACGTTACATATGATCATGGCGATGATTATTCTGGCCACGCTGCTCTACGCAACATTCAGAGCAATGAACAGTGAGTTGAAAATTACTCTTTCCCCAAAACTGAGACGCAATTTGCTCTGGATTTCAGGAATTATTCTATTTCTGACACTGACTCAAATGGTGCTCGGTACTCAGGTCCGGGAATCGGTGGATGTAGCTAAAAATGTGATGGAAATGCCCCGCGAACAGTGGGTCGGTTCCCTGGGAATACTCTACGAAGTTCACCGCAGTTTTTCGTGGCTTCTGGTAATTTTTGCTGCCGTATTACTTCTGTACCAACATCGCAATGCAATAGAAATCCCAAAAAATTTGAAGGTATTGGGATGGGCTATTGCCATTTTGATATTTATGCAAATATTTATCGGAATTGGGCTGGAACGGCTTGATATGCCGGGCATACTCCAGGTACTGCATCTGGTGAGTGTAGCTATCCTGATTTGCGGAGAACTTCTCTACATGCTGATAACAGGCTTTTCTGGAACAGCAGAACCGGCACCGGAATTATAATTTTTCCGACAATTTGCCCAAAAACATTCGGATCTCTTTTAAATCTTTTTGTATTTCGTGTGGTATGTTATCTTTTTGTGAAGCAGGTTCGCTGGTGGTAGTCTCGTTATTTAAAAACTTTTGTGCACCGGCGGTGCTGTACTTTTTTTCCTGGATCAGTTCTTTCAGTTTCAGAATAAGGGTGATGTCTTCTTCGCGATAGGTCCGGTTCCCGGCTTTGTTTTTTCGCGGCGAAAGTTCTTTAAAAATCGTTTCCCAGTATCTGAGCACATGAGCTTCCACATCAGTAATGTTACTGACTTCACCAATTGAATAATACAATTTCTTCATAATGTCGAAATCTGTTATTTTTTGTTATTACAGATAAAAATGTTTGATTCTGTATGCAGAACCTATTGCGTTTGAACAGAAGAACGGACTCAGGGTTTCTGTACGGGATATAAGTAAGTGCAACAATAAGTAAAATGCATTGCTGATCAACCAAAAACATTCTTATGTTAAGGAAATTTAAGAAACTTGCAAGCTTTTGCACGAACTAAAAACAAATAGGGAAGAAGTTTT